>Ga0315901_10000749_pt1 | contig 47381 bp, 16 predicted proteins | sample LakEriMetagenome_10_FD_203761 | JGI IMG/M metagenome (GOLD analysis project Ga0315901, IMG submission 203761) | Freshwater fungal communities from buoy surface, Lake Erie, Ohio, United States - Buoy 2 MA116 | ecosystem: Environmental > Aquatic > Freshwater > Lake | place: USA: Lake Erie, Ohio...
ACTTGCTAAAGCCTGGTAATCTATCTGCCATGAGAAACTGTGGGGTGGATTATACAAACAACTGGGAGTTCTATCAGCAAGCCCCACCACTTAATGAGTTCACTCCTGGCTCTGCTGGGTATGATAGTTTTGATGTTAGAGACAATAAGTTTGTTACCAACTTCCGTAATGGTGTGGTGCATATTCTTTTCTATGCTACAGAATATGATGCTGGTGGTAACCAGCTAATTCCTGACAACTATCGTGTTAGGGAATATATTGAAGCGTTTATTAAATACAAGGTGATTGAAACGCTCACCAACCAGACCAACGATGAAACCTTTAACCAGTTACAACAGAAGCTTGCGTTCTACAAGCAACAAGCTGAAGAGGCATTCATCATGGCTGACATTGAGATTAAGAAGCAAGATCCTTGGACTAAGCAACGTAGGATTAAGAATGACCTGAACAGATTTAATATGTATGAACTTCCCAATCGTACTAACAGGTATGGCTGGCGTAGAAATAATTAATATCCATGGCTGAACAAGAAGAAGGCAATATTAGGCAAGAGTTTAATTCTGCTAACACTGGTCTTAACATGGATAGATCTGTTACACAGATCCCCAAAGGCCAGCTAACGTATGCATTAAACGCTGCTGTAGAGAACTTTGACTCAAATTCTGTTAACTATCAGAATGAGCCAGGGAATGAGCTTTGCCTCACCTTCCCTGAAGGCTATTTACTTATTGGTGAACACTTCATTCCTGAGAAGAGCAAACATATATTCTTCCTAGTTAACCCAGAAATTGGTGGCTCTGAGATAGGATATATGGATAACAATGATTGTGTCTATCGCACATACATTAATGCTCCTTGTCTCAACTTCAATATTAACAATCCTATTCACAAGGCTGTCCACAGAATCACAGAATGCACAACAGAGGTGTATTGGACAGATGGTCTCAATCCCCGTAGATATATTGATCTCAACCCAGAAAACCTACCCTATGTTCTCATAGGAGGCACCCCTGCATGTGATCCTATCTACAGCAATGAGATTGATTGTAATGGACTAAACGTTCAGCCTAACTTTACTGTCCCTCAGCTTGAGGTGACAAAAATAACCACTGGAGGTGATCTCACTGCAGGAACCTATCAGTTTGCCATACAGTATTCTGATGCTAATGGTAATCCATTTACATCTTATTATTCTGTTACCAACCCCACTCCTATTGCTGACATAGGTCTCACTACACCTAATTTTAATTATCAGGTGGGTAAGTCTATTGAGCTCACTGTCAGCAACTTAGAAGGATCAGGACTCTACCAATATTTTAACATTGCTGTCATTAAGACAATAAATGGTGTCACCTCTGTTGAGCTGATAGGCACTTATTTTATTGATGATCTCACACAAACTATCACTTACACAGGTCAGATTAAAACTGACATTCGTCTTACAATAAATGACATCTTTGAGAAGTTCCCTTATTACGAGATAGCTCAGGATATAACAGCTGTACGTGATATATTAGTGTGGGACCAACTCACTTCTATAGAAAGAATCAACTACCAGCAGATTGCTACTGGTATCACCTTACAGTGGGAAACTCATCGCATCCCTAACACAGAAACATATGCTGATGCATTTAATGCTACCAACTTACGTGGATATCTGCGTGATGAGGTGTATGCATTTGAGATAGTGTTTCTACTTAAGAATGGTAAACAAACAGACGGTTTCCACATCCCTGGAAGACTGGCTAATGCTAATGACCTATTTCCTGTCTCTACAGCTAATGATGATTTTATAGGTGACCCAGAAGATCCTATTGCAGGAACTAGTCCCTATTGGAAGATATACAACACAGCCACTGTTACAGGTTTCTCTCCTGGCTATTCTCCAGCCACAAATTATAAAGGACCTTATCAATATGGTGAGTTTAGCTATTGGGAGTCTACAGAAGAATATCCTTGTAACGAAGAGCTCTGGGGATCTCTAGCTGGTCAGAAGATTAGACATCACAAGTTTCCAGATGTGCTAGTGAGTCCTATATTTGAGTCTGCTCTATTTACAGGACAGGATAACATGGTGATGCAGAAAGATGCTGTGTTTCCACTGGGTGTAAGAATAGATGTACAACAGGTGCAAGCTCTCATCCAGGCTTCCAATCTTACAGCTGAACAGAAAAGCGAGATAGCTGGCTTTAAGATCATACGTGGTGACAGAAGCACCAATAGGTCCATCGTGGCTAAGGGTATTCTTAGAAACGTGGGTAAGTATGACCGTGAAGGTACAGAATACTACTTCCCCAACTATCCTTACAACGATTTAAGACAAGATCCATTCTTGTTAGAGAAAAGCAACTCTTACACAATTCCTCTTGCTGCTACAAGCAATACATCTATTTGTAGGAAGTTTAGCATCTATCCTAAAGATCCTGGTGAGATTGAATATATTGATTGTTACACGTCAGAAATTGTCAAGAAGAAAATTGGTAATAATCCAGGTGATGATTTTCCTTTAAATACAATTAGTTACATCTGTGCCTTGGACTATCCCAAGCCTAAGTATATTGGAACTGGTGTGTGTGCAATAGGCTCTAATACATACAATGTCTACAGAATTACAATTAATAAGTTTAGTTCATTATCACCAACCGTTGTATTTAGATTGGTGTGGCCAATCACTAGATGTGGTTTAAGTAATGGAAATACTATTCCTCCTCCTGTAGGATATTCAATGCCTGGTGGAAATGTTGATGGATGGACCAAGTATTGTGCTGAGAATCCTACAACTTCGTGTTGTGATTTATTTCTTAATAAACCACTTGATATAAACAATCAATATGCACAACTAGTCCCTACTGGAGTAGGTGATTTTACATTTGAAATTGCTTCACTCACTCCTCCAACATTTGATCAAAGTACTGCTGGTGATGCAACTACAGTTAAGGTGGAGTATGTGCGTTCTGTAGGAACTGATCTTTGCAACCCAGATAATCTACAGGGATTTGATGAAGAGGGAGCAAAGTATAGACATGTACTCAACTCTCCTGAAACATCCTTTGGACAACCATTCTTGGGTGGTGTTCTGAAGCTAGAGAATGTAATATATGGTGCTGGTAAGGCTCACTTTGTTGAGGTGAAGAAGAATGCGATGTACAGGCTATTAAGTGCTGAAGCTCAACAAGATGCGCTTAACAGTGCAAATAGAATTGCAAACATCACTACAGACTATAACGCTACAGCTCTATTTGCTGCATATCAGGCCTATCTAACCATTTATGTAAATGGTATCACCAGACGTAACTATTCTTATTCCTACAACTCTATAGCCAGCTATGACTATAGTAATGTGATTAACAATGGCCTAGGAATCAAGCAGCGTGAGCTTGAGCTCAAGCAATATCTAATTCCTGGTGTACAGGGAGTGGGTGATAACAAGAATGTAAACAACTGGAACAGAGAGAGTTCTGTCTATCTAAAGACTAAAGAAAACTATACAGGTGGTCCTAGATCTCCTCTTCCATTCCCCAACCAAACTCCCACTATAGGAGGATTAGTGAATGATAGATCTAGAATGATCTTAAGTGAGGCTGGTGTTAATGAAAATCAAAACAATTGTGGAACTCCTGCTAGGGAGGAATATATAAGTGTTATCTCCTATTATGGATCTCTTAAGAATATATTTGTTAACCAGTATGGCCAGATTTATTCTTATGACACTGTAGATACAGGATTCCAAAGAGACATTACACCTCTTACAGGTCCTGTTGTAGCCACATTCTTTGGTGGTGACACATTCATAAGCAAGTTTGCTTTCAAGACCAAATTGCCATTCTTTATTGACAATCGTGTGAATGCTCCTGATGATAGTGATATATTCTACGATGAAATTGGTAATGTGGCCTATCCTGTATACTGGCACTCAGGACGTTCTATTCTTACAACAGCCGCTGTTGACCAGCAAACTCTTACAAACTTCATTTCTATCAAGGCCAACAACCTTGACTGTCCTAATAGTCAAACCCCTATCACCAGCCCTGGTAGAACTTACTACGATGGTAAGATGTATCAGTTTGCTTATGGTATTCCTTATTTCTATTGCGAGAGCTCTTATAATGTAGACTTACGTCAAGCTTTCAATAATAGAGAGGGTGACTTCTGGCCTCATGTAAGTACAGGTATTCCTGATGATTGGGTACAAGAAGACTATGTACCTATTGCTCAGGACAACACCTACTATTATAATGTGACATTCTCTAAACAAAACAGAGAGAATACATTCACACATCTTCCTTTTGACTGGAAGAGTATATGTTATACCAACTTCTCATTTAGAGCAATATACTCTGATAGCCAAGAGCTTGCTACATCACCAACAGTTAATAACTGGTTGATTTACAGAGCTAATTCTTTCTTTGACTTCCCACAAAACTTTGGTCCTTTAGTGAGCCTAGATGGTATACAGAACAAAGCTATCCTGGCTAGGTTTGAGAACAAGAGCTTGCTTTATAACACGCTCCTCACTATTAACACCAGCAACCCACAAGCTGCATACGTAGGAAACCCAACACTGTTTGCAAGTTCTCCTCCCATTGATTTTGCAGAAACTGATCTAGGATATGTAGGTAGTCAGAACAAGATGCTCCTGAAGATTCCTCAAGGACAAATCACTGTAGATGCTAAACGTGGACAAGTGTTCCTTGTTTCTGGCAACCAAGTGCAAGATTTGTCTGCTTTTGGCTCAGGAATGAACAGGTTCTTTACAGACCATTTGGCCTTTGAAATCTTACGTTACTACCCCAAGGTGGACATAGATAACCATTTCAATGGTGTAGGACTACATGGGGTGTATGATAGTAAGTTTGACCGCATCATTCTCACTAAGCTTGACTACATACCAAAGCTGGATAATATTGTTTATGATGATGTAAACCAGAAGTTTTATTTGGAACAACCTGTAGAATGCTGTGATGGTGAGGAGTTTATAAGAAAAGAAGTGTTCCTGACAGACTCAGAATACTTCTGTAACAAGAGCTGGACACTATCTTTCAACTTCAACACTAACAGTTGGATAAGCTTCCATAGCTATATTCCCAACTGGTATATTGCTGAGAACAACTTCTTCTATTCTGGCCTGAATGATTGCTGTGCAGATTTTGATGCTGTTGTAGGTAATCCTGTTCCAAACACTACAACCACCACCACAACGCAGTTTGTGTGTGAGTGTAATACATATGATGTAACAAATGCATCAGAAGACACTCTCTACTATGATTATGTAGATTGCAACAATCAGCCACAAAACAGCACACCAATAGCAGGTGGTACAACACAGACAGTTTGTGTTTGTGGAGACCAAATCTATGCTGCTGCTAAAGGGCTAGATGTAACACTAGTGGGAAGCGGATGTCTTACAACCACTACCACCACTACAGCTTTCCAAGGCTGTGGAATAGAGGGTGTGGCTTGTGAAATAACAACAACCACCACCACTAGTACCAGCACAACAACCACTACTACCACTGCTTTTCCATGTGAGTGTTATGTTGTTTACAACTCTACAGAGACAACACATCTAGTAGCTTCATATAAATGTGGGGCTGACTCAATTTCTTACACTCCTGTAGAAGCAGGACAACTCATCAATCTGTGCGTAAGCACTGAGATGGTGCCTTATTCTGATGAGGGTGTAATCATTACACTATGTGGCACACCGTGTACACAAGACTCAGATTGTGAAGAGTGTACAACAACAACAACCACTACATTAGCTCCTTCTTGTGATGATTGTTATGAATACACTGTCACTTCTGAACTAGGTGCAACATTCCAATGGATTGATTGTCAAGGATTTACACAAACAGATAGTGTAGGAATTGATCAGGTGTATAACATTCCTTGTGCTGTACAGAATAGTGTATTGTTCACATTTGGTTTTGGCACTGCAACAATAGGAGCATATTGTGGAAACACATGTGGAACCACTACAACAACAACTTTACCACCTTTATAAAATGCCTCAAACTGTATTCATAAAGCTAGTGAAAGCCTCTCCCAGGAGTGGACCTTTTAACATTTCTGACAACCTTGGAAATGTTATAGCTACAGGTGTGCCTAAGAGTGAGCTGATTGATGGTGTCACTTATAGCGTGGATAGCAACGCCACTGTTATCATCATCACTTCCACTGGTAGTTGTAAGAAGTCTATTAACTTCCCTATATCCGAGGTGACACCTAATGAACAGGTGACACTATCTTTTAGTCAGGCATTAAGCTCCTGTCTGTGGAGACATCTTACAGACGTGGAGAATTACAACAAGTTTTATGGAAACATCGAACCCTATATTATCGAGTATCCGTTCAGCTATACATATTATGACGAAATCCTTCAAAGCGTTAAAGACTACACTAAGGCTTATAGGTACTTTGTATCTACTACTGGTGTATTTAATGATAACGATAGGATTGAGGTTGATAACCAATGGTTTAACAAAGCTGTATTATATAATGGTCAGCAGAGCACAGGTGTGCTTGAGCTTGTTCCAAAGCCCATCAACAACCTCAAAGAATACTTGAAATACCCTGTATATAACACTGAGAGTAAGACAATTACGTACACTAAATCAGACAACTTCTATCAATATAATACGTTCTGGTCTTTAGTGAAGAACAAATCCCTACCCTTATTCCTAACCACTTGTGAATCATTGTCTTTAGACAAGGTGGTGAACCAGGCTAACATGGATTATGGCAAGCGTTCTTTCAAGAAAGAACCTCTGCGTGCTAAAGATTTGAAGGTGAGACACATCCTTGATAACGATAGCAAGGTGCATTTGGTAAGTCAATTCATTCTTACACCTGCTCAAATCTCTTACAAATAATGGCAAAGAAGCTCACATCAGAAAAAGCAAGGAAGATATTGCACGACAAAAGCGTGCATGGAAAGCCTCTTACAGAGAAGCAACGTAAGTTCTTTGGAGCTATTGCTGGTGGGGCTAAGCCTTATCAAGATGGTGGCTGGTTGGACAAGTACGATGACACACCCCAAGCACAGAATGGTATAGAAGGTACAATGGGCGGTTTAACAGACATTGGATTCAAACATAATGGTGCATGGGGTGGGGCCTGGAGAAATGGTGGAACAACACTACAACCTCCCATGGCTGGTGCTCTTCAAGCAATCCCTCTAATGCAAATGGGTGGAAGCCTTCCTGGTGCTGTAGGATTTATGTATGCACGTACACAGAGCCCTGCTCCTTCTAACGGTCCCTATGCTAAGAAGACCAAGGCTAGTGCACAGAATGGACAGGAGATGAAATACTACCAAGAAGGATTAGACTTCAAACCTAAGACCATTAGTCAGGATGGTAGTCAGCTTAGACTTATTCCCAGAGCTACTGGAGATATGTCTTCCTATGTTCCAAAGATAGATGTTAAAAAAGAACAGCTAGCTGCTGCTGCTAAAAAGAATCAAGCTGCTAGAGAAGCTATAGAAAGACAAGGAGAAATAAAACCATATGTTCCCCAATCTCCTAACTCTAGAGCATGGGAAAAATTAACCAATCCTGTTGAAGCTCTTGGATATGTTGTACGAGGAGAAAGACTTCCAGAAAACTTCTCAAAAGGTCAATCTAGAACAAGTGGTCTTAATGCTATTGTAAACACCCTAAATCCGTACCAGATAATTGATTCTGGAGCTGAGTTTCTTATAGGAACTGGTAATATTATAAAAGATGTTGCTACTGGTGATTTTGAAAGTGCTTCTAATAGAGTGCCTTCTACAATATTACAAGGACTTGGAGCAGCCCCAACGTTAACAGCGTTTCCGAAAAGTAGTATTACAAGAGGTCTACAAACTCTCTCTGATTTACCAAAGGCTAGAACTGTTAAAGAAGTTATTGGACGAATTGGTGGTGTTCCAAGTGAAACAAGTATTCCAAGGATGGCAATGGATGATGTTAAGGCATTAAGACAAGTTCAAGAGATAGGAAGGCTTAAAGCAACAGGAGCAAGAAGTGCAGAACAAATGAGATATGCCTTGCAAAATAATCTTCCTGAAGAACACTTTCAGAAGGTATTTAGCAGATCAAGAAAAGAGGCAGAGGATCTTCTTGCTAGTGGATTTGGAGAACAAGAAGCTCAGGCAGCAAATGCAACAAGAGAGCGTCTAACAGAGTTGATTAATAGACCACGTCAACGTAATAGAGAAGTGCGTTCAACGCTTGATGATGAAACAATGCAAGCTGTTGAGGATTTTAATAATAGACCCGTTACACCTGAGTTGCAAGCCCAACGAGACAGACTTAGAGCTCAGATGCGTCAACTTGATCAAAGAGGATCTAGTTCTACAGGTGATTTTACAAATATAGACAGATCTGAAAGTGTATTAAATAGTTTAGAAAGTTATGGAAGAATTAGTAATTCAGGAAATGTTTTACTTCCAGGACAAGAAGGTGCCACGTCTTTTGTTGATCGTTTAGCTGATGATATCAATAGATCTATTAATAAAGCAATTAATCCTGTTAGGAATATTAACCGTAAAGTGGTAAATTTATTTAATAAGTATTCACAAGACTACCCTTATTATTCAGGAAATGTTTTACAGAAAGTTCCAACACTTTCTTTATCATCTCAAGGGAGTTTAAAAAATGTTTCCAAAACAACAAGTTTTGCCCCAGAAGGAATTCAATCAGGAGATGTTTTCACAGGAAGTTTAAACACATCACATAGTTCATATCTTCCTCAACTAAAACAGGTATTTAAATATACCAAAGGAGAGCCTCAATTTCTTGGTTACAAACGAATGAATGAGATGGGCTTTCTGTCTAACTATAATTATACAAATGAGGACATTGCAAAATATTTGAACTCAGAGATAGACGAACAGATAAAAAGAGGAATCCTTCCAAAAAATATACAACGACCATTTTTAAAAAAATCTCTAGGACCAGATAAAGTGATACTTCCTCAATATGGTATAAGACAATATCAAGATGGTGGAGATATAACTGTAGACCCTATGGGATATTGGAACCCTGAGAACGTGGGTGGTCCTGTCATCATCCCATCTAACATAATCACTATGGAGGGTGTAGATCAACCCCTCCTTGGAATATCTGACACAGGAGATGTCCAATACATGGAACCAGGAGAAGACTATGAGTTTGATGGTGAATACGTAACAGAATATCCTGTAGCTAAAGGTGGTGTGAGTGTGAATAATGCTGATGCTCAACCACTTAAAAAACTAGACCAATCACTTAACTTTACAAACTATAACAAACCAACCAAGGGTGGCTGGTTAGATAAATATAACTAACATGAAAAAACAGATGCTCAAAATCGCTGGTGTCAAGTCTGAAAAGGAATTCTATGATAAGTTTCCTGATGAGGCATCCTTCATGGCTAAGCATGGCAAAGAGTTTAAAAAAGCTATGCGTGGGTCTAAGATTGAAAAAGCTCAGGTGGGAACTAAAAAGTCCCCTGTAGATCAGTCTCCTGGACCAGGATGGGAGTGGGACCCTTATATGAATCAATGGGTGTTTGGGGGTATGGACTACTCTCAAATGGAACAGAAAGGAACTCCTTCTGTCCCTACAAAAAATCCGTATGATGAGATTGTTGGTGGTTTGTCTAAACTTACAGGTGAGGGAACAGGTGTAAATCCTCAAACTAAAGCTCCAACCACTGAAGGAACTTCTAGTGATATAATTCCTTATCTGCAAGCTGGTGTAGATGTTATTGGTGGCATTAGCATGATTAAAGGACAAAGAGATGCTGTACGTCAGGCTAAACAAATGGCACAACTTACAGGGGTTCAATCTGCAGCAGCTGCTAGCAGACCTATGCAACAGCCTAGAAGACAATATGTTAGACCAGAAGATGTTATTCCACAACCTGAACAAATGTTCCCTTCTTATGGTGTAGGTACAAATGTACTTGCTCAAGATGGTGCAATGATTGGTGGCACACCTACAGAGATTCAGAACATGTACAATCCTGGCACTCTTTATAGTGATTTAGGATATGAGCCTTTGAATGACACATCTAAGGTGAAGCAGTATGTGGCTGGTGGTAAACTTAAAAAAGCTGCAGATGGCTCAGGTGTTGAGGGTGGTTTTGACATAGGCTCCCTTTTCTCAAATCAGCAAATTATGGGTGGCGTTGGACAACTCATAGAAGGAAAAGCTCCAGAGGCTGGTAATAGAATAGGTAGAGGTATTGGTACAGCTGCTGGTACAGCTATTGGTGGTCCTATTGGTGGTGCAATTGGTGGTTTACTTGGAAGTGCTATAGGTGGAATTGTGGATAGAAGTGAGGAGAAGATTAAGAGATATCAAGACCAAGCTACAAGAAGCATGGGGAACATCATGGGTCAACAAATGGGAGTGAACATACAAAACAGATTTGGTGCTTTTATGCAAGACGGTGGTACCACATCTCCATATGAGTGGGTGAGTCATACATGGCAGCCTAGAACTATTACACAGTTTGGAGAATACAAAATGAAAGACCTTCTCAAACCTCCAGCAGATGCTGACATGCTTAGAGCTGGTGGTCACTTGAAAGCTTACACTCCTCCTAGTGCACGAGCTATGTCTACAGAAAGACCAGCTATGCAAATGGGTGGAGAACTACAGACACACTGGGGTGGATATGCAGAACCTATGTCCTACAATCCCTATCTACCAGATGGTGGTGAGACTATCATGTTCAGAGGCCAATCCCACGATGAATCTGATGGAAGAGGTAACACAGGTATTGGTATTACGTATGGTGAGAATCCTGTAGAGGTGGAGCGTGGTGAGCCTGCTGTAAAGCTTCAAGATGGTACAAGTGGAGACACCAATCTCACTGTATTTGGAAATATTAATATTACAAAAGCATTTGCAAGCATGTTAGGAGATTCTAAAGCTCAGGGCAAGAAGTTTAAAACTTATGTAGCTGACTTGTCCAAACAAGAAAACAAACAAAACAAATTGATTGACAAGTCTATAGATCAACTTGACAATATGAACGTACAAAACTCTTTTGACAAGCTTGCCTTAGGAACCCTCCAGGCAAACATTGAAGGGGCTAATGCTAAACTTAAAGACTTAGCAGAAAAGAAAATGGATGCTGCAGCTCTTCAAAATGCTATTAATGATAGCAAGGAAGAAGACCTTTTAAACGTAACAGACAGTGGTGAGGTGCTTGCAAAGAAAGGGGCTAATATACCAAAAGCACAACGTGGCACCTCTTCTGGAAAAGCAAGAGCTGCTGCTAGAACAGCAACAGAAACAGTTGTTCCTATGAGCATTCCTGGCACAATAGGAGGACTACCCTTCCGAAGCTATCTCCCAACATATATTGAAGATGAACAACCCGTTGAACAAGAAGTGGTTGTAAACCAGACTCCTTCTGTTGCTCCAATTGCTACACAAAGAACAACAGCTGCTACAACACCTAGAGATACATATAAGAGTAAGTATGGACTAGAGCCTTGGAGAGGAAATGTAACAGGTCTTGGTGCAGCTACAGCTTCTGAACTTAGTGCTAGACAGTGGGATGAGATAGCAGATAAGCTTGGATTTAAAGGACGTGGTAACAAAGAGTTCCAAGAGTTTCTACTTAAGAATCCACAGTCTAAACCATTAATTGAAGCTAGACACCAGAGACTATATGGTAAAGATCCATTTGTAGATGAAAAGCTTGGTGCTGGATGGGAAGGTGTGATTGACCTAGTGAGACCTAAGACAGGAGGTTTACCAAGAGAACTAAAGCAGATTCCTGGAACATCAATTACACCAAAGCTTTCAGCTGTTCCAACAGGAACAACCAGACCTATGGATGTTAAAGTTCAGGAAGAAGGGTTTAATTTCATCCCATATTTGAACCAAGCAATATCCTATCTAAGAAGACCTGATGAGGAACAACTAGATCCTAGACAACTTCTTGGTGAAATGTACGCATTGTCCACCAACCAGGTGGAGCCTGTATATGCTCAGAAGTTCATGCCTCAGTTGTCCACACCTGTTGACATATCTCTACAGGACATCCTAAACCAGAACCAGGCTGACTACAATGCTACACAAAGACTGGTGGGATATAATCCAGAGGGACTGGCAATGCTAAACGCCCAGAAATACCAGGCTAACCAAAGAGTGCTGGGTGAGCAGTTTAGAATGAACCAAGCTGAAAGACAGCGTGTGTATGAGCAGAACAGAAACCTGCTAAACCAGGCCAACCTAACTAATCTACAAATCCTTGATCGTCAACAAGAAAGACAAGCAACTGCCCTTTCTAAAACAAAGGAAACTACACGTAGAGCCCTTGAGTCCATATCTGATAAGTTCCTTAAGAACAGACTTCAGAATAGAACTCTAGCCACTGCACAGAACTTGTTCAACTATAGATATGATCCCAGCTTTAGAACTGTGAACGTGAACCCTTTATGGCAACCCATTATTCCAGATGCAGGAACTCAAAACCTATCTTTAACCACCACAGCTAATTCTTCTCCTGGTTTAAATGTTATGGAACAGGCAGCTTTAAAAAATCTCCTGTCTTTAACCAGCGGAAAGGATGGAGTTTCTGTAAAAAAGAGCCATCTGAACAGCTCTATAGTGAAAGCCCTTAAAAAGCTCTAACTGAGTTAGTTAGAGTGATTTACCAAAACTTGTTATTCCTCTTGGAAGATATAATTTTTCATATTACATTTGTAACTTATGGCCTCGTATACAGACATAATACCAGAATTTAAACCCTACGTCCAGCAACTCCCTGTGGAGATGATGATTGCTGTGGGTATGGAAAAGCAGAGACGCTATGATGAAGGTATTTCTAAACTTCAGACACAGATTAATAATGTGGCTGGACTTGAGGTGCTCAGATCTCAGGACAAGGCTTATTTGCAGTCAAAGCTAAATCAGCTGGGAAACAATTTAAAAACTGTAGCTGCTGGCGATTTCTCTGATTTTCAATTAGTTAACTCTGTTGGAGGGATGATTGGGCAGATTGGAAAAGACAAGGTTGTACAGGCTGCTGTTAAATCTACTGTTAGAGACAAACAAAACTTAGCTCTTATTGAAGAGGACAGAAAAAAAGGCACCCTATCTCCACACAATGAAACCTATTACAGTAAACAAAGAAATGCTTATTTGAATGCAGGACTTACAGATAGTCAAGGTAATCCTGTGGTTTTCAACGGAGTGTATGAACCTTTCTTTGATGTTAATAAGTTTGCCAGGGAAACCTTTGATTCAGTGAAGCCTGAGGGCTATACATTTGAACAGATATATCAAACTGATTCTAATGGTAACATGTTGATGGAAGACGTGATTGACCCAAAGACTAAAAAGGTGGTGGGTCAAAAGCCAGTGTTTTCACCAGTGATGACAAGACTAGAACAGGAAGGACGTTTCCCAAAAACTGTAAGACAAACGCTAGAACAAATATTTTCTGATGGTAGAGTGTCTAGACAGTTACAGATAAGTGGAGAATATATATACGGTGGATATGATCCAAGCTCTTTAAAAACAAGAGTGGCTGAACTTGCAAATAAAAAGATTGCCATTTATGACAGTGAACTTGCAGGTTTAAACATTAAAAAAGCTACAGGACAAGATGTTCAAGCTGATATAGATAAACTTATCACCCAAAAGAAAAAGGCAGAACTTTCCTATAGTGAGCTAGCTAGACTAGCAGATACCAATCCTGATGCTGTTAGAGGTGTGCTTTACAAAGATGATGTATATGACAACTTTACATCTATGTATGGCACCATCAAAGAGAAAAGAACCACTCACGAGAATCCAGGATGGAATCAGATGTTCAAAATGCAACAAGAAGAGAACGACAACAGAAGGCATGCTGAACAAATGAAATACAACTGGGCCTCTCTAAAGCAAAGAGATCAACAGCACAAGGACAATATGAGGATGGAGATTATGAAGCTATCAGCTAAAACCCAACCTCAAGATACAGGAATACCTTCTTTGGCTGAAATGAACACAAGTATGTCATTGATTTCCATGGAAGAGGGTATGGTGACAGATAGAGCTGTTAAGTTTAATGATGCTGTTGTTGATCTTGTATTACAGAGTGGAGCTCTTTCTGACTCTGTTAATCAAACAATAAGAAACTTTGGTGGGAAAATATCTCCACAAGAGGCTGTTAGAAAGGTGGCTGAGTTCAACTCTAAGAAACTTGGCATGTCTCCAGATGAGTATACACAATGGCTCTATAATAAAGCTGTCCAAGAAATGGCTAGAGTGGGTGATGCCAATCTCACTGCTCCACAAAAAGCAGCAAAGATTTCTGCTGAGAATGCCTATTCTGCATTCAGAAAGGTGATGGATACAAGAACTGAGATTGATAAGAAGGTGGGTGCCAATCCAATGCTTGAGCTTACAAGAAACCTAAGAACAGAAAAAATATCTCTATTAGATGGTACAAGATTAGAACTCACTCCGCAGGACCAATATGATATAGCAATGGCTTATGAAGGAAGTGATTGGTATGAAAGTGCTGAAGTGAAAGCTGAAGCAAAAGCTGCTCAACAAAGACTTAAGAATAAAGGATTTAATGAAGACACTGTAAGCAAAGTGATGCGTTGGATGCAATATGAAACTAGTGACGCTCCTTTGAGAATGGGAAGAATGGGAGATCTTACAGCCAACACTCTAAAACAACTTGCACAACAAGTGGATAAAAGAGAGAACGTTCTTCAAATGAAAAATAGAGCAGCAGTTATAAAAAGCTTCTATCAAGTGAATCCCGTTTTAGAAAGAACAGTGACCACTGGAGATGCTGAAACTGATAGATATAGAATGGCCAATGTGGGTACACTAATTGGAAAATACTCTAGAACAGGTTTACAAGAGTCTCCAGGATTTATGGATAATGTAGGTGTTATGATGAACATAGCCACTGGAAAAGAAAAAGGAGCAATATCTGTTGTGGCTAAGAAAGATGAGGTGACAGGAGAAATCACTCCCAAGGTGGTGTTTACAAGAGAGGATGGAAGCTTTGGTGGAGAGATGACTATTACACCAGCTGAGGCTTCTTCTATTGGCTCTAATGTTAATCAATGGTGGCAGTCTGATAATGTAAGACAGGCTCAGATTGCCATAAATGCTACGGGCAATGGAACTACAGCTCTTTCTGGAATGGTGGATGATCCTCAGACATATATTGACAATGATGTGTACTATTACAAGTCTGACTTTGCCAACTTAAGAAATATGGCAGATGATGTAAAGGGTAATATATCAATGCAGAATTTTGTTGATAGTAAAACTGGACAAGTTTCTAATATCTATTTTGGTCACATATTTGTAAACGGTGCAAATGGTAGAATATACAAACCTAGAGCCCTTCCTCCAGTGGGAAGTTTAGATGAGGTGATAGAGCAATTTAACGGGCTCACTCCTCAAATGATTGAACAGTTTAAGATAGAGGCTAAAAACAAGAAGTAACAATGGCAGAGATTCCTGGAAAACCTATAAATCTGGGAGGCGTAGCAAAAGGCCTACCCACCTATACACCATCTCCAAGCTATAGCCCTGGCCCAGGAAATGATGGAAGGGGAGCTTTGTCTTTTGATGAAATGGTTAGCACCATTCCTACAGGAGGAGACAAGGGTGTTCCTTCTATTCCTACAAGTTCACTGTATATTGGTGACAGATATAAATACACATTTCCTTTTAGAAACACAGAGGAAATGGCTGCTCAACAGCAGTCCACCATGGATAAGTGGGCAAATGGTTTTGCAAAGATGGCAGGCACTGCTGCCACCACATTTCTTGCTGGTACTGTTGGTACTATTGTAGGGGTGGGTAATTACATTGGTAGTGGTTTTAAGTTTTCTGCATTCTATGACAATCCTGTAAACAGAGGACTGGATGTTGTAAATGATAAGATGGAAGACTACCTTCCAAATTATTATACACAGGCTGAGAAAGATGCTAACTGGTTTGGATCAGAAAACCTTCTCACTGCTAACTTCTGGGCAGATAAGGTGATTAAAAACCTAGGATTTTCCATAGGTACACTTGGAGCAGGATTTGCTTGGGGAGCAGCTCTTAGAGCTATAGGCCTCACTAACAGACTTGTGCAAGCTGGAAAAGGACTTGAGACAGCTACAAAGGTGGAACAAGCAATTGCTGCTGCTGCTCCAACAGCCAGATTTGGAGCTATATCCAATACACTCTCTACTCTTTCCAATCAATATCTTAGACCTCTTGCAGCCACTGCTCTCACTAATGCAGAGAGAGGCATTGTTTCTGTAATGGGAACAATGGGTGAATCTAGCTTTGAGTCTCTACAGGCAATGAATGATTATAGAGACAGAATGATAGATGCCTATTTTGAAAGATATGGCACTAGACCAACAGGTGCAGATTTGGATGAGATTAACCAATACGCAGAGAACGTAGGTAACTTTACATGGGGAATGAACGCTGCTCTCCTGAGCGCAACCAACTATATACAACTACCAAAAATATTAAGCTCTTCTAGAAACGCTGAAAGAAGGCTGATGAACGATGTTGTAAAATCAAAGGTGGATGATGCAGCCACTCTCACAGAAAAGGTGGGAGCAAAATTTGAAGCAGCTCCTTCTATATATCAAACTGTTGCAGGTGGAACTGGTAGAGCGTTCCAAAAGTTTGTAGCTAGGCCTATAGGTCTTTTGTTCTCTCCTGTAGAAGCTTTTGAAGAAGGTGCACAGTTTGCCATCTCTACAGGGGTGGATGATTATTTCAACAGAGCTTTTGAGAACAGAGAGGACACATCTTCTTTCTTTGCCAACCTAGGAGGAGCACTTAAGAATGTCTTCTCTACAGGCGTAAATGAAACCCTATCCTCTAAAGAGGGTATGGAGTCTATTCTTATTGGTGGAATATCAGGAGGCATCCAAACATCCTTCTCTCCATTTGGAATGAGTGAGGTGAAAGAAAGAGGACTTTCTGGAGAAGGTGGTGTAAGAAAAAGAAATACAGACATTGCCCTTGAGGAACTTAACAAGTCCAAGAAACTCAATGAGGTGTTCAAGGATGCTGTTAAATATATTAACATTGGCATAAACTCTCAGAAGCTTCGTAGAGAAGCTATTTCTGAGAACGACACTCTATCAGAAAAAGATTATGAGAAAGACTACACTCTTTCTTACATCATGCCTAGAGTGAAATACGGGAAGCTAGACTCTATAAGAGAAGAGCTTAACTTGTATAAACAGGCAGCTATGTCTGATGAAGGATTTGCAGAACTCTATGCAGACGGTATTGTGTTACAAAATGAAACCAGAGAGAAGTTTTTACAACGCATTGAAAGAGTGAGAGATAACGCTGAGAGTGTAGCAAAGATTTATGAAACATTTGATGACAGTTATTCATCTGTTGTAGATGATAGTGGCAAAAGGAAGTATAGTGATAATGTCATTGAGAAGATGGTGTATGCCACAGCTAAGATTGCTGATTATGATGAGAGACTAGCTAGCTTAGACAACAACCTTTCTGAAAGAGGGCTGAGTACATCTACATTTAAAAATGCTCTTGTTGGAACAGAAGCCTGGAAAGAAGGAAACATTAGAGAAGCTCTCAGAAGCCCTGAGGTGGAAGAGGCTTTGACAGAGGTGGCTGGCTTTATAAATGATCAAGAACTGGATGTCACTAAAAATGAACTAAGAAGAGATTTTGGTGACTTTGCAGAGATGGCACTAAGAAGAAAGCTTTTCATTGATGAGTTTAATAACATATTAAAATCTCCTGAAAGCTATGAAGGAGAAGGTGGGTTTGCTGAAGAAGTGGAACCAGAAACTGGAGCTATTGTAAAACAGCAGGTAACACCAGAAGGAGCAAAGAGAAAAAAGACTATAAACAAAGAGCTTGAGTTTGGCAGAGAATACTCTCTTAGAACACTTGGAAAGGTGGAAGATGGTAAACTCAAAGCTGCTCCAAAGCTCACCTTATTATCAAAAACTGTATTTGGTGACTTAGAGGTGAAGCTTCCTAATGGGAAGGTGGTCTTTATGAAACCAGAGGAGTTTAGAAGATATGAGGTGGTGGATGATGTAGTGGATGATGCACAGGCTGAAGAAATAGTGAATGATGCTATTGACAGTGTTCTTAGAAAAAGAAAGTATAGCAGCATCCCAAAGCCTGAGGGTAACAAGGTGACTTATGTAAACTCCTTGAACAATCCTCAGCTCCTGGCTGATATTGAAAAAGAGATTGCTGCAAGATCTGAGAAGTTCTTTGAGGTGTCTGAAAAAGAAGAGAGAACATCTAAAGAACAAGCTGTAAATCAAGCACTTGCAGAAACTAGTGATAGTGGTATACAGACAAGAGAACCAGGTGCAGGTAGCTTTGAACCAGATAGCAGGAAAACAGATCAAGAGGTTGTTAATAGTACAAAGCCTCCTGTAGAAGCATATTCTCAAGAAGAGCCTTTAGCTGAACATCATGTTCGTGCTAACAGGTTTGGAGCAAACTTCTACACCTTTGCTAATAGAGACAACTTCCGTGGTGTAATTGTTACACAGGGTAATCAAGCTCAGCTTGGTATTCCTGGCCTTACACAATGGCTTAAGGATAAGGGTAGAGGTGGTGAAGAAGTTGACCCAGCTAAAACAATTGCACTGGTTGTAATGGGAATTGATCCTATTACAAACGAGAGATATTTTGTGGGTGAGAACGGTGAGAAACTTGCTAAACCCACACTAGACACTATCATCTATCAGGCATTCCCAGAAAGTCTAGAATGGAGTGGTGGTGGTTCTATGTTTAGAGAAAGCACCCCTGATGATGTTAGAAAAGCTCTGACAAAAGATTACATGGCTTGGAGAGAGGCTACACTAAAATCTCCAACTAACGATCTATACAGAATCAGTGCTTCTTTTGGAAGCCCAAGATATGTAGGAGAGCTAAATGAAAATGGAAAGTTTAAAGCTGATCCTACAGCTAGAGTGGCTGTAGAAGACTCTGGGTTAGTGTCTGAAAAAGAACTAAGAACAAAAAGAGTGGTGGGTGTTCCCACAACAGATGGTGCTGTTGTTTATGGATCTTCTACATTTAATGATGTAAAAGGAGTTCCTATTTTGTATTCTCACAACGGACTTGTGAGACTTGATAACAGAAACATAACCAAGCCTGAAGCTGAGCTTATCTACAGTGCAATTGAAAGACTTGCTTCTAACTTGTTCAAAGACAAGAACTTAAAGAGTGGCGAGTCTGTAATGCTTTACAACTGGCTTAAGTCAGTGATATATTGGGGTACACCCAAAGATCCTCAAGGTAACAGAAAGCCTGCTGGTTTCAGCAGTGTGTTCTTTGAGAATCAACAACTCATAATGGGTAAGGAGGAGAAGAAGTTCTCCATCAAACCTTCTGCCCTCAAGGCTAATAAAGCTGCCATTGTTGAAGAACTCCAGAAGATGTACAACAATGTCAACTCTACATTAGTGAGTGGTGGACAGAAGAAAGACTGGAACAAACCCTACACTGAGATTACAGCCATCACTCCTGAGGGTATTCAAACCAGAGAGTGGAAGAACTATCAGTCATTCCTTCTGTCTAAGAAGAACCCTGATGGTAGTGCAAGGAACCCAAAAACAATTCCTCTCACCACCAGAATCAGACCTCTCAAGGATAGTGAGGATACAAACAGAAAGGGTATTTATTTCACCCTGATAGATAAGAAGGGTAACACTTCCCAAGAGGTTCCACCTAAGCAACCTGCTAAAAAGGTGGTGGTGCCTCCCACAGCCACTGAGGCCAAGAAAACACAGCCTGTCAAGAAGTTTGACCTTCAAGGCAAAGAGAACATACTACCTACAAAGCTGGGGGATATTCCATTCACTATTGACAAGAAGAAGTTTGATGAGACAGATGGTAAGCAGGGAATACTACTACCTGATCCAGCCACTGATCCACAATATAAATTAACCCTAGAGGGAGCAATTACAAAGCTCTCCACTATTCCTAATTCTGGTGTTACAGAAGACACTCCTGATGAGCAAGCTGTTGCTGTTGCTGAGAACGTTCTTAGAAACCTGATTAGAGCTGAGATAAAGAAACAAATTGCTCCAGCTCCTGCTGCTCCAGCAGCAGCTCCTGTTTCTGATATAGAAGAAGTAGATAGTGTAGATGAAGTGCAAACAAGATTGAATGAAGATCTTGGTGTAACATCTAAAATTACTATAGATAGCTATCTTAATGGGCTTCATTATGTTCAAACAGAAGATGGTAAGTATTATGTAATTCCAGATTCTAATGCTGCTGGATATGGTGATATGTCTGCGATAGAAGTTACAAAAGAACAAATCATAAAACCATTTAGAACAGAAGCTGAATGGAAGAAAGTTGGTATAGATGTAGCTGCTTTAGAAGGAGCTAAACCCACTATAGCTCCTAGTCTTCAGGAGAGAGTGAACCAGAGAAAGAAAGCTGGTCCTACAAAGAGAGGCAGTGACTTCAGATTGATGATAGCCAAGGACTTAGAAAAGCTGAAGCCTGAGAACTGGTCTAAGGTGGAACAGTGGCTCAAGACCAACTATCCCAACATTCCTGTTTATCGTGTAAAGAACTACATCCTGGCTGCTAATGGAATGAGAGCACATGGTATGTTTAAAGATGGTGCCATCTACCTGTCTGAAACTGGAGAGGTGGGTACAGTGTACCACGAGGTGTTCCATGCTGTATGGCAAGCCCTTACAGATCCTGCTGAGCGTGCACAGATAGCCAGTGAGTTCAGAGGAAGGAATGGTTCTTTCTTTGACAGAGCTAGTTTGAAGAACGTTAAATATACTGACGCTACAGACAAGCAGATGGAAGAGAAGCTTGCTGAAGAGCTCAGAGATTATATTCAGAAAGGCAAGGTTCCTCAAAAACCTGCTGGTCCTAAGTCATTGATTGCCAAGCTGTTCGCTGATATTGTCAACTTCTTTAAGACATTCTTTACAGGTGAGCAGGCTGCGTTCAATACAGAAGAACTATTTAAGAAGATAGGTTCTGGCTACTTTGCACAAGCTACACCATATGACTCACCTCTTTCATTTGCCAAGAGAGGATTCATAGATATAGATGAGGTGGTAGGTGGAGAACTCGCTGACTACAACCTAGATGTGTTTACAGGTGAGCAGGTGCATGACCTTATGCAACACATGACTTACATCACTGTAAGAGACCTGTTTGAAGAGAACGAAGGACTATTCCAGATTGTAAAGAAGAAGAAAGCTGGTATGTACGATGATCTTCAAACAGAGCTTGGAGATCTTATGGCAGACAATGTCACTCAGATTGAGGGTATGATTGCTGATGGAGATATTACAGCTGCTGAGGGTGATGTGATGATCGGTCATTATAACAAATTGTACGAGAATATTTTAGACAACTGGGACAGTCTTGTTGAGAAGCATGAGGAATACATTAGGTCGTACAACATTGAGTTTGATGAGAATGATGAGATTGATCTAAACACCCTTGAGAAAGGAAAAGATGATCCTTATGGGGATGCTAGGAAGATAGACAATATGAGAAAGACCAACGCTGCTGTAAAGCTGCTATTGGCCAGTCTTCCTATTATACAAAGTGATGGCACTGAAAGATTGTCTTCTATTGGTGGATACACCCTGCTACCCATGAGTGAGATATTCATGGGAGTGATGAACAACGTTCACACCTCTCGCAGTATGACAGAAATGCTGAGCAGAGTGAAGGCAATGTCTGAGGATGATCCTAAATACATCAAACTTTACAACCGCCTCTCTAGGCTCAAGAACATAGATGAGCTTGATAATGCAGCAGATCTACAACTGCTATCTGCCTTCTGGAGATCATTCAAGAAACAATCTCCTGCGGTGAAAACTGTATACATCCTAGATAATGGTGATGTACAGGTGGGTGATTCCAACTTCACCACTGCTGCTAGACAGGTGAAGGATGAGTTTGTGAATGACATCAAAGAAGCTATTGCTAAAGGCAGCAAGTATTTTAAGAAGTCTGAGAACGGTAAGTCTTATGTTGGTAATGCTGAGGCTATTAAGAAGGATGTGAAACAAGACAGCCTTGAGAAGCAAGTAGCATTCCTAAATGAAATAGGTATTGAGTTTGATGGTGAGAGACTGGCAATGCTTCCTGAAAGAACAAAGTTTTCTGAGGCTGTAAATGGTATTAGAACCAGTATTGCTAATGGTAGAAGTGTAATGACTATTGGTGGACGTACACTTGATATTGACCTACGCTTACGCCAGCTTGCTGAGATAAAGGCCAAGATGGACAATCCAGAGTTTAGCTCCACTTATTACAATGTAAACGGTGAGCTCACACAGACATTCATTGGAACCAATGCTGCTAGTGATCTCTACGATATGCTATCACAGATTGATAATCTTTCTGAGCTTGCAAATACACAGTACGAGTATCTACTTACTGACTCTTTTGCAAAGAACTCTGTACTGTTGTACAAGATGTTTGACAAAGAGTCTGGTGACCGCATCCAAGATACAGAGGATATTATGCAACCTGCCTATGCAGATGGTACAGTGAATGAAAAGAAGGGCAGACAAAGAGAATCCTCTAAGCTTAATTACAAAGAAAGACTGGTTCAGGAAATCAACCTGAACATGGCAGGTTTCTACCTGAACCTTGTGCCTGGAGATGCCTCTATTGAGCACATGAGCAATATGGGTAACTTTGTAGATAAGTCAGAAATACTTACCAACTACAACCGTGTACACACCATCTTCAGAGGATATCTGGAAGATGAGGTGGCCCTAGTTAAAGAAGATCGTCCTGTAGCAGATGGTAAAAACTCTGGTGACCTTCGTTTCTTCAAGAGTATTCTTGGAGAGGATTTACAGAACAAAGTGTTGGCTTACGAAGGGTCTATAACTGAACTGTATGCAAGTGAGGATGAGGCTGATGTAAAGCTTGTTAAGGATATAAACGAAGCTATTGACAAGTTTATAAATAAAGAAAGAGACAGAACAAGAAACCTTTTAGCAGAATATGGGGCTATCAAGGTGATTAATAATCAGCTTGTTACAGAAGGTTTGTCTTTTGGTAGAGATGGTATGACAGATGAGGAGCTTAACAATCAGCTTGCTGCCCTGTCTATCAACTATGCAATAAACAATATTGAGCTTCACAAGCTTCTCTATTCTGATCCATATCAGTATTCTGATGAGCTGAAGCGTATAAAGAACTTCCATTCTCCACGTCAGGCAATCATTAACAGCTCTGATGAGATGAACACAGCATTCCATCAAACATGGAATAAGGGATTTGCTCAGGGTGACTTAGGGTTTACAGACTTTGAAAGAGACTTCTTCAGAGCTGCCACTATAGATGATGTTGAGTCTATGAGTGACTTGCAGGATTATGGAACCTTTAAAGAAACAGACGGTGGTGGTATCATCAGCCTCAAGGCTCTTCGTAATTTTAAAATCAGAGCTGGAGAGTGGGATGATACTCAAGAGGCACAATACAAATATGACATTGTTTGGGAAAAACAAGATAAGGGTGGTAAGCTAACAGGGGCAGAAAAGAAAATCCTAAGAAAGGGTAACCCCAAGGTTATGCGTACATACACCCCCATCAAACCTATTGTGTCTGGTAATAAAGCCAATGGTAGACCATACAATGATGTGGTGCTTGACAAGTTTGCCCTCTATCCCTTCTCTTACAGAATGCTGAAAGAGATAAATCCTACATCAAATGCCATCAAGTTATATGACAAGATGCAAGCAGAAGATGTTGATTATGTGGTGTTTAAGAGTGGTAGAAAGGTGGGAGCTGAAGAGACATTCTCTTTATATGACGAGAATGGTAATTTCAATACAGAGTCTTTTGAAACTGAGGAGCAGAAGAACAATCCTATGATGCCTCAAACTGTACTAAATGTACCGTTTGCCATCATGAGCATTCAGTCTGATGTGCCTTCTAAAGAAGAGAATGAGGTGACCAGAGGATCTCAAATGACCAAGCTTGCTACGCTTGACTTCATGGCTGCTGGTGTACCTATTGACTTCAGACCAGATATTGAAAGCTTCACAGAGAGATATAATCTATGGTTTGCTTTAGATGAGAATGGAAAGCTAGGGTACAATGATGGTGACAACCTATATAAAGAAATCAAGAACAACCAAGACATCCTTGAGGCACTTGTTGAAGAAGGGGTGTATGCACTCACTAGTGAGTTTGGTTTGACAAAGGTGGATGAAGGATATAAGATTGAGAGCTTTGATAAGGTGGCAGAAGCTATTAGAAGAGAGGTGACCAAGCGTGAGGTGAATGATAATATTAGCGCTGCTCTTAAAGGCTACAAGAGTGGGTCTGTAATCCTTGAAGCTACGCCTGCCTACCAACAAATCAGAAACGTACTATATTCTATTGCTGACAGAAATGTAATGTCTCCAAAGATGAGCGGTGGTATGAAGGTGCAAATCCCTTCCACCCTCTTAGAAGGAGGCACTAGAAAGGTGAAGGATGGTGTATATGCTTCTGACATCTTGAAGTTCTATGAGGACAAAGATGGCAAACGCTATTGCGAAATCATGGTGGCTAGGTGGTTCAAGAGTGACCTGTCTGATGATGAGTTGCTTGACGAGCTCAAGAAAACTGGCATCCTTGAGGGTGTAGGTTTCCGTATTCCTACACAGAAACAAAACTCTATTGACAGCTTTGTAATTAAAAGATTCCTTCCAGAAGAGTTTGGGGATGCTGTTGTCATACCCTCAGCTCTGGTTAAGAAGGTGGGATCTGACTTTGATATAGATAAACTCAACGTCTATTTAAAGAACGTTGATGTCAATCCTACCACTGGAGAGATAAGACTAATCCCTTATCAAGGTGCCACTGAGGAAGCTAGAAACAAGTTTAAATACAGAAGTGATTTCAAGAAGTCTTTGGAGAATGGGTACATCGAGTCTTTACAAAAGCTTGTGTCTCATCCACTTAACTTCAAAAACCTAGTGAAGCCCAACTCTGCTGACCAGATGAAGAAGCTTTCTAGAGAGATAGTAGATAAGCTTGGACTGGGTACATTCGACTATAACATAGCTGGGAACATGATTAGTAGAAGGTTTATGTCTAGACTAAGACATGCCTTGGTTACAGGTAAGTATGCTATTGGTATTGCTGCTGTAGCTCAAACTAATCACTCTCTAAACCAGCGCACTCCTATATACATAGACTTTGAGGGTAGAAAGGATATGCTTAGCCTGCAGGATAGAAAGTTCCTTGGAGATGGTAAAATCAAGTTTGCTGAGTATAATACACTGGTGGTAGGTAACAAGGTTGTTCCCACAGTGTCCATGATTGAGAGTGCCAAGAAGAAAAATCCAGATACCATCTCTGACACAATTGGTCAGTTTATCGATGGGTATGTGGACATTTCTAAGGACACCTGGATTATGGAAATAGGTGCAACCCCTACGGTAGCATCTACATGGTTATTCCTTATTAAGGTGGGAGTGCCTATTGAAACAGTGAGCTATTTCATGAACCAACCCATCATCCGTGAGTATCTACGTGAGATTGAGAAATCAGGAACTAACTGGTTATTTGATGAAAGGCTTTCTAAAAAGCTATTGGAGAAGAATCTTAAATACAAAGGAAAGACTATTAAGGTGGAGCAGGTTCCAGATAACGATGTGCTCTTTGATATGATTGGTAAGAAGGAACTCAACCCCACTGAGAAGGCTCAACAGCGTTTCATGTTGCGTGAGTTCTTGAAATACTCTAAGATGGGTCAGCAGTTGTTCTATGTTACACAGGGAACCAACTTTGACACCTCTTCATTCAACGATCCTTTCTTGATATTCAAGAAGTTATATCAGCTGGACAAGGCAAGAAAAACTATATTCTCTTCAGTGGATGACATCCTTGAAAGCTCTTTCCTTGGCAAAATGAAAGACGGTTTGTTGGATGTACGTAATGCTTATTCTGAGGTGTTACTGTCTGACAGACGAGGAACTCTCAGAGAGATTATACAAGATGTTCTAACGCCTTATGTGAACATGAATGATAGAGACTTCATAAGAACATCTCAAAGAGTGGTGTCTACATTATTTGACTGGGCTAAGCAGGTGGATGATAATCTGGCTGAAAGAATAGGTGATGTGCTGCTTTCAAAGGATAAGAACGTGGCAAAGAGAATGAAAGACTTTGTCACCCCTATATTAGATCCTAAGAACTCAGACCATCCTTTACATAACAATCACGTTCTCAAGCTATTAAGATTTGATTTTGCTGATGCTGAACAAGAGGTGAATAACATAAAGCTTGCTAATAAGACAAACAAGGTTTATGATCAGAACCAGATTATATATGCGTTCAAGGAGCTTAAGAACTATTTGAAGAGTCAGAACAACGAGGCTTTGTATAATGACTTGTTAACACTGGCTGTGCTACAATCTGGTCTCACACCATCCACTATATCATTTACAAACCTCCTACCCTACGATGATCTGGTGAGCTTGTACAACAGTTCTATTGCCAACCTTCCAGGCATGACATCTTTAAATGCCTTTAGAGACCTGAATGTGTTTGAAAGAACATTCTGGAACTACGATGATGTGGTGCCACACATGGAAGCTAAATATGTAACAGACTACCTTACAGGTGTAACAGAATATAACACTAACATGGCATTCAAGCCTGAGATATATAACGCTATGAAAGCCAAGGAGTTACCAATACTGCTTAAGGTGTCTCCTATATCCAGAGAAGCCAACTATGATGTAATAGTTTACACTTACGAGAAACAGTTCACAGCTAAGCAGAAAAGAGAAATGAGAAGTAGAGGTGATTATTCTTACATCAAGAGAGGACTGTTTAAGAAGGTGGGACTAGTGGATAATGGAACAGGTGTGATGACATTCATCTACAAAGCTATCAATGCTTGGGGTGATGGCATCTATGCTAAGGAGTTCTATGACACAGCAAGAAAGTCTCAGATAGATAATGGCTACATTGAGTCAGACGAGACTATTACAGATGCAAAAATTCTTTCCTATTTTGGTATTGCTCCAACAGCTTCTGAAGAGGTGGAAGATGATGCTGCTCCAGATGTAGTGGAAACAGAAGAGAAACCAGAAGTGGTGGTGGATTTTGATTCAATAACAGAGTTCACTCCTGAAAGAAAGACTCAGATAATTGCTAACTTTGCTAAGAAGCACAAGCTTACAGAGGCTAAAGCAAAGGAATACATCAATGATGCTATGAAGAAGGATGCTAAAAAGGTGATAAACAAACTTAAAGAATGCTACTAATATGGCTTGTATAAATCCAAATAGTCAAGAGTTTAAAGCTGTCCTAGAAACAACAGGCAATCCTCTACTTGCTGAGCTTGAAATGGATGTCCGTATGAGTTCTCCTGATGTAATCAGTAAGATGAAACAGGCTGCAAAACAAATGGGCATTAGCATCCAGGACCTGTCTGATTATGCCAAAGAAACTGGTATGAATGTCACCTCTGTAGATGGGGTGGCTGACCTAGCTAGAGGAGTGGTGGCTGTTGCTATTGGTAGAGAGGATCAAGCTCTTACGCACGAGATAGTGCATATTGCTACAGCCATTATAGAGCAAACCAATCCTATGCTGATGACTAAGCTCATCTCAGAGATTGGGAAACATCCTGTATACAAAAGAGTATTTGAACAGTATAAGAACAATAAGTATTACCAGCTACCTGATGGTAAGCCTAACATTCGTAAGATAAAGAAAGAGGCTGTAGACACCCTTATTGGTGAAATGATTGTAGACCAGAATGAGGGTAACCAGGAGTTTCCAACAGCCAAAGAGAAGGAAGAAAGAAACTTAGCTCAAAGGCTATTTGACGCTGTATTAGATTTCATAAAGAGCCTGTATAGAAAAACTAACGTTGACCTGTTTGGAGAAACTGCCCAGATGATTGTTACAGGTAATGTAGGTGGAACAACAGCAGATGTTGTAAGTGGTGAGGTGTTTCTACAGCTGAGCAATGACATGGTGGACAACATCTATAACAAGGTGGTGGATGTGGATGGTAGACTTGTGCTAGTACCAAAAACTGCAGAAGATAAAAGACACTATTTATTTGATGGTAAACGTGTTGCCTTATCTGTAACAGAGAAAGTGAAGGGTGAAAATCACAATGAGCGCAGTGAGTTTGACAAAAAGCAGGATGAATATAAACAAGAATGGGGATTAGCTGGTCACGGGTTTATTGAGAACGTATTAATAAATGACCTGATTGATAAAGATGGATATGCAAAAGCTGAGTTTACAGAAACTGTTATTGACACTCCACTCAACTCCACTATACAAAGTGGCATAAGATCCTATCTAAAAGAACTTGTAAGATCGTATGCTCCAGGCACAAGATTCCTTATAGAAAGAAAGGCTGTCAATGAGAAGACAAAAGGAATGATTGCCTCTACAATAGATCTTATTGCTATCGAACCAGTTATAAAAGAAGATGGTGCAAAGGATATAAAGGTGGACATCTATGACTGGAAGTTCACCAACTTTGATAAAACTCTTAATGAGGACATCCCGTTCTACAAACAGAATGAATGGAAAGCCCAAATGGGTGAGTACACCAAGATGTTGTACAACTATGGGGTGAAACCTAATCAGCTTAGAAGAGCTAGAATGATTCCTTTTGTTGCAAACTATGACAGAGCAATAAGAGGAGATAAAGATAGTAAGCTGATTCTCAAGTCATTAGAGATTGGAAAGTTTGACAATGTAAAAGAAACCAACCTCTACCTACTTCCTGTAGCCCTAGATACAGAGTCTACAAACAAGAAGAAGGTGGATGAGCTTGTGGCTTCCTTAAGAGACCAGTGGTCAAAGCTTTACAAAAAGCCTGTATCTCCAGAAGAAAGATTCCTTAAGAACATCCAGCTTAATGAGATGTCTAAGGCCATTAGATCCTTACACATGAAGATTGACTTTGCACCTCTATATAATGTAGCTTCTACATTTATGGACAGAGCAAAGAAAGCCTTTGAGGACTTTGAGAATATTGATTATGCCAAGTTAACACAGGAAGATATTGCCAATAAACTAGGTGAGCTTCTTGAGTTTAAGGCAAGTGCTGAGAAGTTTTCTAAGCTAGATGACACCTACCTATCTGTTGTTCCCAGAGATAAAATGAATGAGCAGGAGAAGAAGGTGTTTGAAGGACTGCAGAAGGTGTCTGATTCTACAGAAAGAATGATGAGTAGAATAGATGAACTACAAAGAGATTTTGTGGTGCAATACGCTCTTAAACAAGGATTTACAACAGAGAAGACAAAAGAATCTATTGTTGAAGCTGAAAGAGAAATTGAGTTTCTTGCAAAGACATTCCTAGAAGGAACTAAACTTTCTCCAAAGATTATACGTCTTGCATCTAATGCAATACTTAAATCAAGCAGTATAGTTGCATTGAAAACCAATGAGTTAATGGCTGAATACACACCATTAGTTCTTGCTCTTGAGAAGGAAGCTGCTGCTCAGGGTAAGAGTGCTTTTGATATGATTGGTAAAATAGATGGGGATGAGCTGGTGTTATTTAAAAAGATTGACAAGAGTTTCTGGAACGAGATATCTAAAGCAAAGGAGTCTGGAGATAAACGCTTCTTCCTTGAGAACATGGATAGAGAGGAATATGACAGACTTGCTAAGGAAGCAATTGATAGAGGAGTTAAAGAGTTGACAATCACTAAGTTCTCTTCTGATCCTGAAAGAGATGATGACATCAGAGAATACAGAATTAAGAAACTGAGAGACTCTCTTGATATCAACCGTCCTACATTCAATGGATATAAGGGATATCAGTTTGCATACATCTTCAACAGAACAATGAAGGAAGAAAATCATTATTCTGAAGACTACAAAAAGCTTTTGAAAAACCCTGCAGCATTAAAGATGTGGGAGTTTTACACTAAGCTTAATCAGAAGGCTAGAGAGATGGGATATATTGATAGACGAGGACTATCCTTCTTCCCTCTTGTAGAGGCCACTATTATTGATAAGTTTGCTCAGACCAAGGATGTAGCATTTCAAACCAAAGATTTGTTCAGAGATTATTACACTGTAAGGGATTATGAAGACCTAGCTTTTTCAAAGGTGGACCCTGAAACAGGAAGATTGAAGAAGGGTATTCCAAAATACTACACTAGAACAAGTAGAGCTGTAGAGCAGCTATCAAAAGATCTTACGAAGGTAGGGTCTCTTTGGATTAAATCCCTGATGGAATATGAGGCAAGACAGGGTATGGAGAACACACTTCTTACACTGCATTCTGTAGAACAGTCCAAGGGTCATATAATTGTAGATGAAAACAATGACATTGTTTACGATGCTACAGGAGATCCTAGAGTGGATGAAAGCTCTAATAAGAACGCTGGTGTCCTTGAGAAGATTATAGATGACTGGCTATACGGGCTAAATGAAAACCTTGAATCAATAGGAAACGTTGCTTTAGGAAAGGTGACAGAGGTGGTGGGAGATAAAGAACAAAGAGAGAAAAGAAAACTTTCCATCAAAAAAGCTATGGAAAGCTCCAACGCTCTCACCCAGGCACTTGCTGTAGGTTTGAAACTAGCTGTTGCTATTCCCAACTACATTGGTGTAAACATGCATGCATTTATTAATGCTGGCGGGTTCTATCGCTTTAGAGAGTTCCAAAAAAGAAATGCTCAAGTGACTAGTGGTGTAGGACTATCTACAGTTGATAAAGCCTTGATAGACACTATTGTTCCCATCAATGAAGACATCTCTCAGGAGGAACAAAGAAGACTGGCTAAGAAACAGGGATATTTAAAATACCTAAGCTCTTGGTCTCTTCTTGACGTAGCAATGGTTACCAACTCTTTCCCAGAAAGAAAGCTTCAGTTTGCTAACGCACTAGCTTTCAATGATAACTCTATGGTGGAGGATGGTAAGATTGTAAACATCCGTCAGTATTTGAGAGTTAAGGATAGAGAGACAAAATATAAAATGTCTGCAGAAGAAAGACGCACCCTTGAAAGAACATTTGAGGACAGAGTGAAAGAACTGCAGGAAACTAGATCCCTATCTAAGATAGCCAAGATAGAAGATGACAAGCTTGTTATTCCTGGTGTTGACCAAGAAGAGATAGCCAGATACCGTGTTTCTGTAATTGAATACAGTAGGAAGCTGAATGGTCAAATGAGCAGAGATAACAGAGCTGATTATAGAAGAGATACGATTCTCAAATCATTTATGATGTTCAGAAACTGGATACCTAAAATGATTAGTGAGCGTACAATGGACATTCAAAAGAATCAGGAACTTGATGAATGGGAATATGGTAGGGCTAGGGTGTTCTTTAAAACTTTGTTTCGTTTAGGCCTTCGTAATATTGGTAAGATGCAAGACATCATTGCTGGTAATGAAGAGGGTATACGAATCATGAATGAGATATTGGAAGAGAAAAGAATAGCCTATAAGGAGAAAACTGGTAAGGACCTGGAAATCACTGATGAGGAGTTTTATGACCTTATGAGACAAGAGCTTAGTAGAGAGGCTAGAGAACTAGGCTTACTACTATCCATTACACTAGTGGTTCTTGGAGCAATGTCAGCTATTCCTCCAGAGGATGAAGACCCTGCTACAGCCAACAAATACAAGTTCTACATCAAGGTGCTTAGTAAGGCTAGAGATGAACTTTCCTTCTATTACAACCCTCTATCTTTTGAGAGCGTAACAAAAGGAAGTGTTGTTCCAAGTCTTGGAATAGGTATAAAGATTCAGAAAATCTTTACAGACCTAGAAAGAGAAACAAGAGGACAACTCACTGGAGATGAGGCTCTTATGGAAAAGGCCCATCCTATAAAGAGATTCCTAGATATTATACCTGGACCTTCTCAGTTCCAGCAGGAAATCCTACCCATTATAAGTCCTGAACTAGCTAAGGATCTTGGCATCCGTGTGACAGCTGAACCTAGAAGACAATAGAGAATATAGTAACGCTATATTATGTAGGATTTTTATCCCTAACTCATTGAATATTAATACATATTAACTAACTTTGCTCACTATGAGAACCGCTGCTATTTGCCCAACATGTGCTGTTTTTGAGAACGCCTTATGTGTTCTCTATAATGGCGAATATTTAACAAACACAGACATCGAACCCCTTGATTCTGTGGAAGTTGCGTTACAGAAAATTAACGACAACCTAGTTCCCACATCCAGTGGTGCAGCTCCAACAGCTAGTGCTGTCTATTTAGGACAGCTGCACGTTAACACAACAGGCTCCCAGAAGAAACTTTATTATGGAAAGTCTGTAGGTACTGGAGCTGCTGACTGGAATCTTATTCTATCAACAGCTCTTACAGGCGCTCCTGAATATGCAGATAATGCTGCAGCCTTAGCTGCTGGTCTAACAATAGGCCAAATCTATCGCACAGGAGATGCTCTGAAAATAGTTCACTAATATACAATACATTAGAAGATGAATGTTCGCTGTTCTGCAACACCCTGTCCTGTTGTATTAGATGCCCTATGCGTACGCTATGAGGGGCCCAATCTAATATGCTCAGGTATTAATACTAATGACAACCTTGATATAGTTATTCAAAAACTAGATGCAAGGCTATGTCAGGTGGGCACTAGTGGTACATCAGGCACCTCAGGCACTTCAGGAACAGCTGGCACATCTGGAACATCAGGGACTAGTGGAACTACAGGAACCTCAGGATCAAGCGGTTCTAGTGGATCTTCAGGATCTTCTGGCTCTAGTGGTACAAGTGGGACAGCTGGGACAAGTGGAACTAGCGGTACAACAGGAACATCAGGTACTACGGGAACTAGTGGATCTTCAGGCACAAGTGGTAGTTCTGGTACAGCTGGAACTTCAGGCACCACAGGAACAAGTGGTACAAGTGGAACCACAGGGACTAGCGGTACATCTGGCACAACAGGTACCAGCGGAACCTCTGGAACTAGTGGCACCACTGGAACTAGTGGGACATCAGGTACTGATGGCTCAGGAGGAACAAGTGGTACAGCTGGAACTAGCGGTACTAGTGGAACCACGGGTACATCTGGTACAAGTGGCACTGCAGGAACTAGTGGAACAACAGGTACAAGTGGCACCTCTGGTACTGATGGTACCAGTGGGACATCTGGAACAACAGGTACTAGTGGTAGTAGTGGAACTTCTGGGTCCTCAGGAACCAGCGGTACTACAGGCACTAGTGGAACATCTGGAACCAGTGCTACGGATGGTACAGGTGGTACATCTGGTACCACGGGTACATCAGGAAGTTCTGGAACCTCAGGAACCTCAGGCACTAGTGGCACCACAGGCACCTCTGGAACCAGTGGTACATCAGCTACAGATGGAACAGGGGGAACCTCTGGAACTTCTGGAACGTCTGGTACAACAGGTACATCTGGTACTTCTGCCACAAGCGGTACTGATGGAACAGGTGGTACGAGTGGTACGTCAGGTACTACAGGCACCTCTGGGACATCTGGTACTAGTGGTACAGACGGAACTGGGGGTACATCAGGTACTACAGGAACCAGTGGAACGAGTGGCACAACAGGTACTAGTGGCACCAGTGGGACAGCAGGATCTTCAGGAACATCAGGAACTGATGGGTCTGGAGGTACTTCAGGCACTTCTGGCACAAGCGGAACCTCAGGAACCACAGGTACATCAGGGACAAGTGGAAGCTCTGGTAGCTCTGGAACCACAGGTACTTCTGGAACTTCAGGAACAACGGGCACCTCTGGCACTAGTGGTACGACAGGAACATCTGGTACCAGTGGATCTAGCGGTCTTAGTGGAGATAGATTTGCCACTACATCAACCACATGTTACACCATCCAGGCCCCTCCTGGTACAGGTACTATCACTGTTGGTACAGGACTTGCCTACACTATTGGGCAGTCAATCATTATTACTTATTCAGGCAATCCTCTTGTACACAATGAGGCTATTGTCACATCATATGATCCAAACACTGGTAGCTTAAGCTTCCAAGTGACTGGTCAAACAGGCTCAGGAACATATTGTTCTTGGGTGGTAAACCTAGATGGTGCTACAGGAGGAGATGGATCTAGCGGTACATCAGGTACCAGCGGTACATCTGCTACATCAGGATCTTCAGGTACAAGTGCTACGTCTGGCACCAGTGGTACTAGTGGCACTACGGGAACATCAGGTACCTCTGGTACTCCTGGTACAAGTGGTACTACAGGTACATCTGGTAGCTCAGGAAGTTCTGGCTCCTCTGGTTCTTCTGGTACAGGAGGAACGTCAGGTACTAGTGGTACATCTGCCACTAGTGGTACGAGTGGTACAACAGGAACCTCTGGAACAAGTGGGTCAAGTGGTACATCGGGCACAAACGGTAGCCCTGGAACTAGTGGTACAAGTGCCACATCTGGATCTTCTGGAAGCTCTGGAACATCAGGTACAAACGGTACAGGGGGTACAAGTGGAACCAGTGGAACCACTGGTACTAGTGGTACAACAGGTACGTCAGGAAGCTCTGGAACAGCTGGAACCAGTGGTACAAACGGATCTCCAGGAACTTCTGGTACAAGTGGAACAACGGGAACCAGTGGATCTTCTGGTACATCAGGAACGTCTGGCACTGCTGGTACCACAGGTACAAGCGGAACAAGTGGTACTAATGGCTCTCCAGGCACATCAGGCACCAGTGGTACAACAGGTACTAGTGGGTCTAGTGGTACGTCTGGAACAAGCGGAACAGCTGGTACATCAGGCACTAGTGGTACAAGTGGTATAAATGTAGGTTCTTCAGCTGTAGAGATTCTAGCAGCTGGTACATGTTCAACATATAGATGTGCTGTAGGAAACAGTGCTGCTGGTAATTATGCAGCTTCCTTAGGAGGCTGTGCAAATACTGCTTCAGGAGATTTTAGCTTTGTAGGTAGTGGTAGATTTAACTGTGCCACTCAACTTCAAACAACTGTTTCTGGAGGATATGGAAATAAAGCATTAAGTAATAGAGCAACAGTTGGAGGAGGTTGGTCAAACACAGCTAGTAATAATTATTCAACTGTATCTGGTGGTTATTGCAATACAGCATCAGGAGCAAGATCAGTAGTAGCTGGTGGTAGAAACAACACTGCTTCTGGTAACTGTTCATCAGTTGTTGGTGGTGCTACTAATATATCATCAGGTGCATACTCTTTTACAGGTGGTGGTCAGAACAACTGTGCCACTAATTTTTGGGATGCTGTGGGTGGTGGATGTTTAAATACAGTATCAGGAGGATATTCTTTCGTTGGTGGAGGTGCTAAAAACACTGCATCTACAGGCTATTTTGTAACAGTGGGTGGTGGATATACAAACGTTGCTTGTGCAAGAGCAGCTACAGTTGGTGGTGGTTATATCAACACAGCTTCGGGAGCTTGTTCATTTGTGGGTGGAGGACAAAATAACTGTGCAACTCAAGTCTTTACAACAGTAGGTGGTGGTTGTAATAATAAAGCAACAGGACAAAATTCAACAGTAGTAGGAGGTAATAGTAATACAGCATCAGGAACAACATCATTTATAGGCGGTGGTTATAATAACACAGCGTCAGGAACCTATGATGCTGTTATAGGTGGTGGTAGTACAAACATAGCAAATGGAAGTAAATCTGCTATACTTGGAGGCCAAAGTAATACAGCTTCTGGAACCTTTGCATTTATAGGAGCTGGAGATGGTAACGCAGCAAGTGGAGGACAATATCCAACAATTGCTGGTGGTAGAGGTAATACAGCCTCTGGTAATTACGGATCTTTTGTAGGAGGTGGTTATCAGAACACCTCTAGTGCATATATGACTGTTGTAAGTGGTGGTTATAGAAACTGTGCTACAGTGACACAAGCAACAGTGGGAGGTGGTAGATGTAATGTAGCAATAGGAGCTTGCTCATTTGCTGGAGGAGGTAATCAAAACACTTCCCAAGCTATGGCAGGATTTGTTGGAGGTGGTAACTGTAATAATGTTTGTAATAGTGTATCTGGATGTTTGGCTTATGGAGCAGTAGTAACAGGAGGTGTTGGAAATAACACAACTGGTGGAACGTGGTCTTTAGCATTATGTGGATTTACTGTAGCACCAACTATCTGTAATGCAGGACAATATAGTTTTATTGGAGGTGGTTTTCAGAATAAAGCTACAGGCAGTTGGTCTACAGTGAGTGGTGGATATTGTAATTTAGCTTCTGGAATATCATCATTTGTTGGAGGTGGTGCTATTGTAGTTGCAACAGGTGGTAACTCTGTAGCAGCAGGAGGTCTTAATAATACAGCTAGTGGTACACGTTCTACAGTGTCTGGAGGTTATTTAAACCTAGCTTCTGGAGGTTCATCTACAGTGGGTGGTGGTCAAAATAACTGTGCGACAAATAGTTATGCCACAGTGGCTGGAGGTTTTACAAATAAAGCAACAGGAGATGCTTCCACTGTATCTGGAGGTTGTATTAATACTGCTTCAGGAACAAGATCTACTGTTGGTGGCGGTTATAGTAATACAGCATCAGGATATGGTGCTATAATTGGTGGTGGACAGAGCAACACAGCAAGTGGATATTTCTCATTTATTGGAGGTGGTACTCAAAACTGTGCAGCCACTTGGGTGAGTGTTTCTGGTGGAAGATGTAATCGTGGATCAGACTCTTTCTCTACAGTTGCAGGAGGTTGGTGTAACACTGCTTCAGGATATGCTTCAGCTATTGCAGGAGGTAGAGACAACTGTGCTTGTAGTTCTTATACAACTGTAGGTGGTGGTATTGGAAACTATGCTACAAATTTTGCTTCAGGTTCACTCAGTGGAAGATACAATGTTTCTTCAGCTGGTTCTTCAGTTGTAGCAGGTGGACAGCAGAATACATCTTCAGGAAACTGTTCATCTATTGTTGGTGGTCTATGTAATACTGCTTCAGGTGTGTTAAGTTTTGTTGGTAGTGGACAAACAAACTGTGCTACAGGTGTACAATCTGTAGTAGCAGGTGGATTAAATGGTAAAGCGACAGGGGGATATTCGACTGTAGGTGGTGGATATAATAATACTGCATCAGGTTATCTTGGAACTGTTTCAGGAGGATATGCTAACACAGCAAGTGCTGATGGTGCTACAGTGGGAGGAGGTAGAAACAGCACTGCAAGCGGTGCACAATCTACAATTGCAGGAGGTATTTCTAATACAGCTTCAGGCACCCAAGCAACTGTTGGAGGTGGTCAATATAACTGCTCTATAGGTAATTATTCCACTATAGGTGGAGGTTATATAAATAAAGCATTTTCAAACTTCCACACTATTGGAGGTGGTAGATGTAACTGTGTGACAGCAGGTGATGATGGAACTATAGCAGGTGGACTGTTTAATACAATTACAGAAACAAGAGGTTTTATTGGAGGCGGTTATGCAAACACGGTTAGTGGTTATACAGGAGTAATATCAGGAGGACAATTCAATCTTATTTCTGCTGGAAGCTATAATACAATAGGTGGTGGTTGCTGTAATATAGCAAGTGGTGGAAGTGCAGTTGTTGGAGGTGGTAAAGGTAATACAGCATCTGGTTCTTGTTCATTCGTAGGTGGTGGATGTAATAATGTTGCTTCTTGTAATAATACATTTATTGGTGGCGGTCTAAATAACACAGCCAATTATTTCTGGGCAACACTTGGTGGTGGTATTGGAAACACATCATCTGGTGATGCTTCTACAGTGGGAGGCGGTGCAAGTAATACAGCTAGTGCTTATCACAGTACAGTTGCAGGTGGTAGTACAAACACTGCAAGTTTTAGACATGCATTTGTAGGTGGCGGTTTAGCTAACTCTGCAACAAACTGTGCAGCATTTGTAGGAGGTGGTAGAGGTAGTCAAGCAAATGGTCCATATTCAACAGTGAGTGGTGGATATTTCAATATTGCTACATGTAACAAATCCACTGTTGGTGGTGGACATAATAACTGTGCTATTGCAAATCACGCTACAGTGGGTGGTGGTATATTTAACTGTGCTATAGCTAATTGTTCAACAATAGCAGGTGGATGGAAAAATAGTGCAACAGGTGGGGTTTCAACTATTAGTGGTGGCTACTGTCATACAGCTAGTGGATATATGTCTACAGTGAGTGGTGGTTATGCTAATATAGCATCAGGTGGAACAGCAACTGTAGCAGGTGGTTGTAGAAATACAGCCTCTGGAGCTTGTAGTTTTGTTGGAGGCGGTAAATCTAACACAGCATCAGGTACACAATCTACAGTAGGTGGTGGTAATGCCAACCTTGCTAATTGGACTAATTCAACTGTTGCAGGTGGATTCAATAACGTAGCTTATTTAGTTTCTTCTTTTGTAGGAGGTGGTTCTTGTAATTTAGCAGGATATAACTACACTACAGTGAGTGGTGGATATTGTAACTCTGCCACATGTTTAACAGGTGCTTCTGTACTTGGTGGATATTTTAACTCTGCTACAGGTGAGTATTCAACTATTGGTGCAGGATATGCAAACGCAGCATCAGGGAGAGCATCGTTTGTTGGGGGAGGATATGGTAGTACAGCATCTGGAGCATGTTCAACAGTGGGAGGAGGTTATCAAAATGTAGCCTCTAGTGGATGGTCATCAGCTCTTGGAGGTAGACAAAATACAGCATCTGCTACAGACTCTGTAATAGCAGGAGGTGCGGCTAATACAGCCTCTGGTTACAGATCAGCTATATTGGGTGGTGTTAGCAATATAGCAAATAATAACTATTCCACTATAGGTGGTGGTTTATTTAATACTGCATCTGGAGTTCAATCATTTATTGGAGGAGGTCAATCAAACACAGCATCAGGTAACTGCTCATCAGTAGTAGGAGGTATTACTAATACCGCATCTAATGCATTTGCTACTGTTGGTGGTGGTCAAAATAACTCATCTACAGCAAGTACAACAGTTGTATCAGGAGGTTCAAGTAATGTTGCATGTGGAGACTTTGCATCAATAGGAGGCGGACTTTCTAATACGTCTTCTGGATTGTATTCTAGAGTAGGAGGAGGCAGGGCAAACACAGCATCAGGTATATGTTCAGTAGTTGGCGGAGGTTTTAGTAATGTAGCAAATAATGCAGCAACTACTATTGGTGGTGGTTGTTGTAACCTAGCATCTTGTGTTCACTCTACTGTAGGTGGAGGTAGAGCAAATACAGCCTCTGGTGCTTACTCATTTATAGGAGGAGGTTTGCTAAACAGCGTCTCTGCTAATGGTGGTTCTACAGTATCTGGAGGATATCTCAACTCAGCTTATGGTCTTGGTGCATCTATTCATGCAGGATGCAGAAATGGTGCAAATGCATTTAATGGCTTTATAGGAAACGGTAACTGTAACCATGTAGCTAACTCTACATCAGGTTGTCTTTCTTATGGTGCTGTTGTTGTAGGAGGTGTAGGAAATAATACCACAGGAGGTACATGGAGCTTGGCTTCTTGTGCATTTACAGTGGCTCCTACAATATGTAATGCAGGACAATATTCTTTCATTGGTGGAGGATTTCAAAATATTGCATCAGGGCACACTTCTACTATAGGTGGAGGTGTTAGTAATCTAGCTACTTGTTGTTTTTCAACAGTAACAGGAGGTAGAGAAAATAAAGCCTGTGCAGATTTTTATGGATTTGTTGGTGGTGGATACTTAAACACTGCTTCATCGTATGCTTCTACAGCAGTTGGAGGTGTGCAAAATATAGCATCAGGTGTAAGATCTTTTACAGGAGGGGGTAGATGTAATACATCTTCTGGACAATATTCATTCACAGGAGGTGGTTGTAAAAATACAAATAGTAGCTATGCAGGAACAATAGGAGGAGGATATGGAAACATAGCTAATAGTAGTTTTGGTAGCACTATAGGTGGTGGACAAGCAAACACTGCTTCAGGTGTAAATTCAATTATTGGTGGTGGTTATTGTAATGTGAGTAGTGGTTATTTATCTACAATAGCTGGTGGTACAGTAAACTTAGCATCAGGAGCTTGTTCATTTATAGGAGGTGGATGTGCTAACTGTGCTACAAGTGGTTTTTCAACAGTGGTAGGTGGTTTATGTAGTTGTGCTATAGGAAGTGGACATAACTTTATTGGAGGTGGTTTCCTTAATACAGCTAATGGATACATGGCGTCTATAGTTGGTGGTAGAGGAAATACATCTTCTAGTAACTACTCTTCTGTAGGAGGGGGTTTTAGTAACACTGCCTCAGGAGCCTATTCAAGAGTGGGGGGTGGTAGAAACAATAATGCAAATAGCACATCTTCAGCTATTGGAGGTGGAGGGTATAATAGTGCATTAGCTACATATGCTACAGTGGGTGGTGGAGGTGCAAACACTGCTTCTGGATATGGAGCTACAGCGGCAGGAGGTCAACTTAACACAGCATCAGGATGTAGATCTGCTATTAGTGGTGGTCAAGGAAATACAGTTTCTGGCAATTGTTCTTTTATAGGTGGCGGTCAAGGTAATATTGCTTCAGGACTTTGGGCAACAGTTGGAGGAGGAAGAGGTAACACTTCTTCAGCATATATTTCTACTGTTGCTGGAGGATTTGGCAACACTGCAAGTAACACATATTCAACAGCAGGGGGTGGTGTGGGTGTTTTAGCATCTGGTGTATTAAGTACAGTGAGTGGTGGATATCTTAACTGTGCAACTGGTTGTGGTTCGTTTGTTGGTGGTGGTAAGCAAAACTCTGCAGCAGGAGCTCAATCAGTAACAGTTGGAGGATGTCTTAATTCAGCTTCTGCAACTTTTTCATCTGTAGGAGGTGGAAGATCAAATGTAGCATCAGGAGTTCAAACCACTGTTTCTGGTGGTGTTTACAACTGTGCTCAACAAGCTTCTGCAACTGTAGCAGGTGGTGCAATCAACTCTGCATCCTCTTGGTATTCAACCATTTCTGGAGGATATTGCAATAATATATGTCATTCTACAGCACAGAATTGTGCTGGATATTCTGTTGTAGCTGGAGGTCTTGGAAACAATACAACAGGTGGTACATGGAATGGTACAAATGCCTGGACAGTAGCTCCTACAAAGACAAATGTAGGATGTCTATCGTTTATTGGTGGCGGTTTTCAAAATAGAGCACAATGTTGTTTCTCATTTGTAGGTGGAGGTAGATGTAATACAGCATCAGCAATTTATTCAACAGTAAGTGGAGGTAATATAAACTGTGCAACAGCACAATATACAACTGTAGGAGGTGGTGTTGGTGTATGTGCAACAGGATACGGTTCTACAGCATCAGGAGGCGATAACGTAAAAGCAACAGGAATGTGGTCTGCAGCAGGAGGTGGTTACAGCAATACTGCTTCAGGATATGCTGCAACAATAGCTGGTGGTAGAGACAACTGTTCTTGTGGTTCATATGCTACTGTTGGAGGTGGTATAGGAAACTATGCAACGAACTTTGCTGCTAGTTCACTTAGTGGTAGATATAATATATCATCAGGAAATGTATCAGTAGTAGCAGGTGGTCAGTCTAATACAGCATCTGGTAACTGTTCATTTGTTGGTGGTGGCCAAACTAATACTGCTAGTGGAATTTATGGCGCAATAGGCGGTGGTAGATCTAACTGTGTTACAAACAATTTAGGAACTGTAGCTGGAGGATATATTAATAAAGCCACAGGAGCACAATCAGTAGTGGCAGGTGGTAATCAAAACTGTGCTACTTCTAATGAAAGTACAGTTGGCGGAGGTTATTTAAACACTGCTTCTGGCGGATATTCTTTCGTAGGAGGTGGTTCAACAAATACTGCTTCAAACAATCGTTCTACTGTAGCTGGAGGTATTTCTAACACTGCATCAGGTGTATTTTCAATTATTGGAGGAGGTTCTACTAATACAGCATCTGGATGTTTATCAACAATAGGTGGTGGTAGTAGTAATTTAGCCTCAGCAACTCAGTCCACTGTAGCAGGAGGAGCTAGTAATACAGCATCTGCTGTAGGAGCTGCAATTGTAGGTGGTAGATCAAATGCAGCTAGTGCTGATGATGCTGTAGCGGGAGGTTTAAATAATACAGCTTCTGGAACAAGATCTGGTACATTAAGTGGTAGATATAATTCTGTCAGCGGAGCTTGTTCTGTAATAACAGGAGGTAATTATAATACAGTCACTGTAGCTATTGCTCACATTGGTGGTGGTATGTGTAACCGTATCTGTGGAGCATCTACAGGTACAATATCAGGAGGTTATGGTAATGTAATATCACTAAATGGATTTGATGGTTTTATTGGATCTGGTGTAGGAAACACAGTTAGCAGTTATAGATCCTCAGTGGTAGGAGGCGTTAATAATAATGCATCTGCAGCTTGTGCTTTTATAGGGGGTGGTTGTACAAATACAGCTTCTGGAGGTTGGTCAGTAATTGGTGGTGGTAATAACAACACAGCGTCAGGCGCTAGATCAATAGTGGTAGGAGGTTTAAATAACATAGCTTCTAGTAACTGTTCATTTATTGGAGGTGGACAACAAAACTCAGTTTCAGGATATCAGTCACTAGTAACAGGAGGATATATCAACTGCGCCACAAACAATTATACCACAGTGGGAGGAGGTTTGTTAAACTGTGCAACAGGTCCTCAATCAGGAGTATTTGGTGGTTTTTGTAACCGTGCTAGTTCTAATGAAGCATTTGTAGGAGCTGGTTTTAACAGTACAGCTTCTGGTACAAGATCGGTTGTAGTGGGTGGACACACTAACACTGCTTCAGGAGATGCTGCTGTTGTAGGTGGTGGTTGTAATAATACCGCTGCTGGAGCATTTGCAAAAATAGGTGGAGGTCAATCTAACTGTGTCACCACTAGCTATTCAACTATCGCTGGAGGTAGATCCAACTGTGCTAATAACACTTATTCATTTATAGGTGGTGGATATGTCAACTGTGCTACAAACACTTACACCACCATATCTGGTGGATATAGCAACGTGGCTTCTGGCCAGTATGCTACAATATCTGGTGGATATAATGGTTTATCTTCTTGTGATTATACAACAATAGGTGGAGGACATGTTAACTGTGCTACATATTTGTATGGTACAGTGAGCGGAGGACTTTCCAACTGTGTTATAGGATGCTCTACTAGTGGTGTTATTGCAGGTGGTCAGTGTAATACAATAAGTGGTTACTCTTACAACTCTGGTATACTTGGTGGATGTCTTAATACAATCAGTGGATATGCAAGTGCCTTCATAATAGGAACTGGTTTAACAGCCAGTGCTGCTGATACAACACACATACAGAATCTATGTGCTTCTGGATGTGCTTGGGCTGTAGCATATTATTGCACATCAGATGAGCGCTTGAAGAACATTAAAGAAAGACACTGCTCATTTGATAACATCAACCCTGTACAGTATAGCTGGAAAGAAGGTGATCCAAGTATATTCCACTATGGCTACACAGCACAGAACGTTAAAGAAACCCTTCCCAACGCTGTAACAGCTAACAACAAAGGCATCCTTAGTGTAGACTATGCACAGGTGCATACATATAAGCTGATGAAACTAGAAGAGAAAATCAGTCAGCTTACAAAAGAACTTGATGAGATTAAATCACTGATAACCAAATAGTTATGCCTGGAACACCTTGGCCTAGTATTGCTGGAAATCAAATGCTAACTTATGACGATGTTATGTTAGCTAAAAATGACGGATATCTTAGAACAATAGGTCCTGTCCCTCTTGGTGTTGCTGGAAATGAACTTGTATCAGCTGCTCTATGGGTGACGTTTGTACAGAACTCTATTGATATAAGAGACGAAAATGAGATTGTGTACAAAGATGCTGTACAAACAAGTGGTGGTATTGGTGACTTTGGACTTGGTTAAAATCTTTTGGTAGAAAATAAACTTTTACATATTTTTGTTAATAACTTTTAAAACAAATATCTATGCTTTTTGGTAAAATCGATCCCGTGGCTCAGATTGTAAAACAGACCACACCCTTTGATCAGCAAATCGTTAATGCTGAATGGATTACAGCTTTAGCTCGTCCTTATGCTCTAGGAGCAGAACAAGTGAACTTCCAAGTGAGTTATGGTAATTTCGTTAAAGACGAAACTGGCAAGATCACTGGATTCAACAACTTGTTTAATGACAACGTAGTTCTTGCTGGTGAAATCATCACCACATGGGGAACTAACGATGCTGTTATTTTGGACGCTCTTGCTGAGCAACAAGGAACAAACGTTACAGAAACAATTGAGGTGGATCTCAATGTGTTCTTCTAATTAGCTGATGTTTAAACCAACATATGAACATCATATTTTCCATCAATGGTGGGATAGGCAAGTGTATTCTTGCCACCGCTGTTTGTAGAGCTATTAAGAAGCAGCATCCTGAGGATCAACTCATTGTTGTAAGCGGATACCCTGAGGTTTTTCTCAACAATCCTAATGTAGATAGAGCATTTGCCTTTGGCAATTTGAGCTACTTCTATCAGGATTACATTGAGGGAAAAGCCTTCAGGGTATTTGTGCATGATCCCTACGTAGATACGCACTATCTAAAGCAAGATGAACACCTCTCTATCAGCTGGTGTAGAATGTTTGGAATAGAGCATGATGGCACACAGCCTGAGCTATTCCTTACAGAAAGAGAGCGTACATTCTTTGCTAGTAAGTTCACCTCTGATAAGCCTATTATGCTGTTACAAACAAATGGAGGGGCTGCTGGTCAGGAGCTTAAATACTCTTGGGCTAGGGACATTCCTTCTAATGTTGTATCAGCTGTTATACAGACTTATGAAAGTGAATATAACATTGTGCACATAAGACGTGAGGATCAAATAGGATATAATGGCACCACTCCTGTAACAGATAATTTCAGGGCTCTGTGCATTCTTATATCTCTTAGTGAGAAACGTTTGCTTATGGATAGCTTTGGTCATCACGCAGCTGCTGCTTTAGACAAGCCCTCTACAGTGCTTTGGATAGCAAACACACCTGTGGTGTTTGGACACAACATTCATAACAACATTGTAGCTAATCCATTTACTAGAAAGCCTGAGCTCAGACATGCCTATTTACAGAAGTTTGACATAGCAGGTAATCTAATGGAGTTTCCCTACAATAACGAAACTGAAATATTTAACACTCAACAGATTATTGATTCTCTGAAATAAACCAACATGGAGAAACTGTTTCATCAAAGCTCTCTACCAAGGGCTGGATCTACATTATTACAGAACATCCTAGCCCAGAACCCAGACATTTATGCCACACCCACAAGCGGTGTTCTTGAGCTGATATTTGCAGCTCGTGCAAATTATACAAGTTCCCCTGAGTTCTTAGCTCAAGATAAAGAGCTAATGAAACAGGGGTTTTTGGCTTTCTGTCAACAGGGAATGAAGGGATATTACGAAGCTATCACAGACAAGAAATATGTTGTAGACAAATCTAGAGGATGGGGAATACATTATGACTTTCTCAACCTAGTGAATCCTGAGCCCAAGATTATATGCATGGTGAGAGACCTTAGAGACATCTTTGCCTCTATGGAAAAGAACTATCGCAAGAACCCAGATAAGATGGACCCCATCCTTGACTGGAGCAAAATGCAAGGAACAACAGTGCCCAAGCGTATTGATATATGGGCACAGAATCCTCCTGTAGGTATGGCTATAGAGCGCCTAGGAGAGATATTCAGAATGGGAATAGACAGCAAAATGCTGTTCATTAAGTTTGAAGACCTGTGTCTCTATCCTGAGCAAACCATGCACAAGATATACACCTATTTAGACATCCCTTTCTACACACACAACTTTGACAACATAGAGCAAATAACCAAAGAGGATGATGAGGTATATGGAGCTTTTGGTGACCACACCATCAGAACCAAGCTTGAACCTGTTCCTTCCAAGGCTAAACAGCTCTTAGGCAAAGATGTAACAGACTGGATATATAACACCTACCGCTGGTATTTTGACCAATTTAGATATAACAAATGATAATCGTACTCTTTGGACAGCCCCACTGTGGTAAGTCCACCATCGCTAATGAGATAATAAAGCAAACCTCTACGTTTATAAACATAGATGGAGACAAGCTTAGAGAGCTGTTTGCAAACAAAGACTATTCTAAAGAGGGTAGGATTAAGAACCTAAACAGGGCTAGTGACATAGCTCACTTCCTCAACTCTACAAGAAGCAATGTTGTGTTGTCACTAGTATATCCCTATAAAGAAGCTAGAGACTATCTGAACAATCTCACTAATAATGTGGTGTGGGTATATTTACATTACACAGATGAAAGAGGAAGAGAGTCATTTCATGTTCCTGATTTTGAGCCTCCTACAAATGATGAGAAGGTGCTCAGCTTAAGCACAACAGACCTTTCAATAAAAAGATGTCTATCCTTAATCAATGACTATGTTAACCAACGTTCACGAATGTTCTGAATGTAAGATAGCTAAGGGTTGGGGACACGAGCTCATCATCCACAACTCTGAGAAATATTGTGGGAAGATATTGGTGTTCAAGGCTGGCTGTAAGTTCTCTATGCACTACCATATTCTTAAGCAAGAGACATGGTATGTAAACAAAGGGACATTCATCTACCGCTGGATAGATACAGAAAAGGGCATAGAACACTCTACACATCTTAAGCCTGGAGATGTAGTGACACAATACCCAGGAACTCCTCACCAGCTCAAGGCTCTAGAGGATGGTGAGATATTTGAGGTGAGCACACAACACTTTGATACAGACAGCTACAGAATATGGAAAGGAGACTAAAAATATATGTAGACATTGACAACACTATTTGTCAAACACAAGGATCTGATTATGAAAACTGTGTTCCCATTCCTGAACATATAGCCAAGATAAACAAGCTGTTTGATGAGGGACACGAGATAGTGTATTACACAGCTAGAGGTCAGCAGTCTAGACATGATTATAAAATGCTGACAATCAAACAGTTACATGATTGGAACTGTAAATACACCCATCTGATTATGAATCACAAGCCTGCATACGACCTAATGATATGCGATAAAACTAAACGTATAGAAGAGATATGAGAATATGGGTGAATGGGGCTTTTGATGTGCTGCATATAGGGCACATAAAGCTCCTAAAACATGCAGCAGCTATGGGCTATTTGAGAGTGGGGATAGACACAGATGATAGAATAAAAGAGCTAAAGGGTCCCACAAGGCCCTTTAATTGTTTTAAGGACAGAGAGGAATTCTTGTTATCTTTGCGCTTTGTAGATGATGTGGTGAGCTTTAGTACAGAGGAAGAGCTGATAGATCAAATAAAGCTCTATCAACCAGACATCATGGTGATAGGATCTGACTACAAAAACAGAAGAATAATTGGAGCTGAGCACGTAGGAAAGATTGTTTATTTCAACAGGCTGGACGATATATCCACCACATCAATATTAGAATATG
>Ga0315901_10000752_pt1 | contig 47215 bp, 44 predicted proteins | sample LakEriMetagenome_10_FD_203761 | JGI IMG/M metagenome (GOLD analysis project Ga0315901, IMG submission 203761) | Freshwater fungal communities from buoy surface, Lake Erie, Ohio, United States - Buoy 2 MA116 | ecosystem: Environmental > Aquatic > Freshwater > Lake | place: USA: Lake Erie, Ohio...
TGACCAAACTGGAGCTTGAGGCGCTGCAAAAAGCCCTGCCGCATATGAATGCGCAGGAAAAGGCAGAGCTTCTGGCTGATCTGGAGGAGCGGGAGAAGCGCGCCCGGCTCGTGGCTGCGCAGGACAATATGTTGGGGTTCGCCAAGGCGGTCTATCCGGGGTTCAAAGTGGGCCCACACCACCGCAAACTGGCCAAAATCTTCACGGATGTGATCGAGGGACGCAAAAAGCGGGTGATCATCAACATTGCGCCGCGTATGGGCAAGTCAGAATTCTCCAGCTACCTCTTTCCTGCCTATTTTTTAGGCAAATACCCCCAGAAGAAGATCATCATGGGCACGCACACTGCGGGCCTGTCAGAGGACTTTGGCCGGCGCATCAGGAACTTGCTCGATGGTGACGAATATAAAGAGGTCTTTCCAGCCACAGTGGTTGCAGATGACCAAAAAGCCGCTGGTAAATGGTCCACTTCTGTTGGAGGGCAATACTATGCGGCGGGCGTCGGTGGCGCTCTTGCTGGTCGTGGCGCTGACCTATTTGTTATTGATGATCCTCACTCTGAGCAGGACGTAAAGACCAACTCGCGCCTCGCTTTTGATACCGCATGGTCGTGGTTCCAGACAGGTCCGCTGCAGCGTCTGATGCCGGGGGGCGCGATCATTATCATCATGACGCGCTGGTCTCTTTTGGACCTCACGGGACGCCTGATCGACTACCAGATCAAAAATCCGAACTCCATTCCGTGGGAGATCGTGGAACTGCCGGCCATCCTGAACGAGGACATGCCAGAAGAGAAAAGCCTCTGGCCAGAGCAGTGGCCCCTCGACTCGCTCAAAGCCACAAAGGCCAGCCTAGACCCCCGGTACTGGAACGCCCAGTACATGCAGCAGCCCACGAGCGAGAACTCAGCCATCGTGAGCCGCAAACACTGGCGTATCTGGCAGGGCGATGACCCGCCCGTCTGTGACTATGTGATCCAGTCATGGGATACGGCCTTTGAGACCAAGAACAGCGCTGACTACAGCGCCTGTACAACTTGGGGGGTTTGGTACAACGAGGAAGAGGGCAACAGCCCGCAGGTGATCCTGCTCGATGCGTTCAAAGACCGGATGGCCTTTCCTGAACTCAAGGAAACCGCCCTCAAGCACTACAAAGAGTGGAAGCCAGACGCGTTCATTGTGGAAAAGAAAGCGGCTGGAGCGCCGCTTATCCAAGAGCTACGCAACATGGGCATCCCCGTGCAGGAGTTTTCACCGAGCCGGGGAAATGACAAAATGGTGCGTCTGAACGCCGTGGCGGACTTGTTCACTTCGGGCAAAGTTTGGGCTCCGGACACGCGCTGGGCGCGTGAAGTGATTGAGGAAGTAGCATCTTTCCCGGTAGGCGAGCACGACGACTTTGTGGACACGACCACGCAAGCCCTTCTGCGCTATCGCCAAGGCGGGTTCATATCCCTCGACTCGGATGAGAAAGAGGACACGTTTTTCCAACGTCGCAAGGCGGCGTATTACTAAGGATTCCTGATGGCCACGAACATCGACAAAGCGCTTTTTCAAGCCCCGCAAGGGTTGGAGTCCGAGGCCGAAGGCGCGGAACCCATTGAGATCGAGATCATTGATCCCGAAGAAGTAAACATCCGCGCAGGCGATCTTGAGATCAGTATCGAGCCGGGCGAGCCGTCCATCGACGACTTCAACGCTAACCTTGCCGAGTACCTGCCAGAGGGGTTCATCTCCACGATGGCCAGTGAGTTGGCCAGCGACATCGACAACGACCGCAACAGCCGCAAGGACTGGGAGAAGGCGTATGTCACCGGGCTAAAGCTTCTCGGACTCCAAATAGAGGAACGCACAGAACCATGGGATGGCGCGTCGGGGGTGTTCCACCCGATGATCACCGAGGCAGTGGTGCGCTTCCAGAGCGAGACGATCACGGAGACCTTCCCGGCACAGGGTCCGGTCAAGACCAAGCTGGTGGGCAAGCAAACGCCTGAGAAACAAGAAGTGGCAGTCCGTGTGCAGGACGACATGAACTTCCAGCTCACGGAGAAGATGCACGAGTTTCGCCCTGAGCACGAGCGCATGCTGTGGAGCCTGCCGGCCACGGGCTCGGCGTTCAAGAAGGTGTACTTCGATCCCAATCTGGGACGCCAAGTTTCGATCTTCATCCCCGCCGAGGACATCCTCCTGCCCTACGGCACCTCGGACATCCAGACTTGCTACCGCGTCACGCACCAGATGCGCAAGACTGAGGACGAGATCAAGAAGCTGCAGATCGCTGGGTTCTACCGCGACGTGGACATCGGCCAGCCGGACAAGGCCATCGACGAGATCAACAAAGCCAAGGACAAAGAGACGGGCTTCACTGACCTGAACGACGACAGGTTCCACCTGCTGGAGTCCCACGTCGATCTGTGCATCCCTGAGGACCCGATGTGCATCCGGGACGAGGACGGGGAGCCCGCTGGCATCAACCTGCCCTACGTGGTGACGTTCATCCGTGGCACGAACACCGTCTTGTCGATCCGCCGTAACTGGAAAGAGATCGACAATCTGCATCTCAAGCGCCAGCACTTCGTGCACTACCAGTACATCCCGGGCTTCGGGGCGTATGGCTTCGGTCTGTTCCACCTGATCGGCGGCTTTGCAAACAGCGCCACTAGCTTGATGCGTCAGCTCATCGACGCGGGCACCCTCTCTAACTTGCCGGGCGGTCTGAAGTCCCGTGGTCTGCGGATCAAGGGCGACGACACCCCCATCGCACCGGGAGAGTTCCGCGATGTCGATATTGGCTCGGGCGCGCTGCGGGACAACATCCTGCCCCTGCCCTACAAAGAACCCAGCGCTACGCTGTTCAACCTGCTGAACACGGTGGTGGAAGAGGGCCGGCGCTTCGCAGCGACTGCGGACATGAAAGTGTCCGACATGTCCGCACAGGCTCCCGTTGGTACCACGCTGGCACTGATCGAGCGTCAGCTCAAGGTCCTCACGGCTGTGCAGGCTCGGGTGCACTACGCGCTCAAGCAAGAGCTGCAACTGATCAAGAACCTGATCCGCGACTACACGGACGACGCGTACACCTACGACCCCGACTCCAACGACGGCGCACCGCGTCAGGTCAAGCAGTCGGACTACGACATGGTGGAGGTCATCCCCGTCTCGGACCCCAACGCTGCCACGCTGTCCCAGCGCCTCGTGCAGTACCAAGCGGTCATTCAGCTCTCGCAAACCGCGCCGGACATCTACAACCTGCCGCAGCTCCACCGTGGGATGCTGGAGGTGTTGGGTATCAAGAACGCGGACAAACTCGTGCCCCTGCCGGAGGACCAGAAGCCCAAGGACCCGGTGACTGAGAACATGGCCTGTCTCAAGGGCGAGCCGCTCAAAGCGTTCCAGTACCAAGACCACGAGTCCCATATCAAGGTGCACATGTCGGCCATGCAGGACCCGATCATCATGCAGCTTGTGGGACAGAACCCCCGCGCTCCGATGATCCAAGCAGCCATGATGGCGCACATCGCCGAGCACGTTGGCTTCGCTTACCGCCAGAAGATCGAGCAGCAGCTGGGCATGCCCCTGCCACCCGAGGACGAGAAACTGCCGCCGCAGATCGAGCTGTCGCTGTCTCAGATGATGGCCCAAGCCGCGCAGCAGGTGCTCCAGCAAAACCAAGCCATGGCGGCGCAGCAACAAGCTCAGCAGCAGGCGCAAGACCCGGTGCTCCAGATGCAGCAGAAGGACTTGGAGATCAAAGAGAAGAAGGTGCTGGCCGACGCGGCTGCCAAGGCAGACGACCTCGAACTGCGCAAGCAAGAGCTGGATGCGCGCATGGAGTTGGAAGGCCGCAAGCTTACGGTGCAGGCTCAGAAAGACATGCTGACTCTGGCCGCCAATCAAGAACGAGAAGGCGTCCGCATGGGCGTCGATATCGCAAAGAGCAAAGCCCAAGCGGCGGCGCAAGCCCGTGCGCAAGCACAACAACAGAGGACCAAGCCTACTAAATGATCCAAGACTTCGCACGCGTACTGCGCGACAAGATACGCACCGACATGAACAACTACGCCGATGACTTGGCCGGCGGGGCATGTCGCTCTTTTGACGAGTACCAAAAACTCTGTGGTGTCATTCAAGGTCTAGCCACTGCAGAGCGCCATCTCCTCGACCTTGCAGAGAAAGTTGAAAAATCAGATGAGTGAAATCATTCTGCCGCCGGGCATTACGTTGCCCAAGCACGTCCAACCTCTTGATGCCCCTGAGGCGGATGCAGACAACGAAACCAAGGCCACGGCTTTGCCAACGCCCGCCGGTTACAAGCTGCTGTGTATCGTCCCAGAAGTTGATGAGAAGATTGCTGGCACGTCCCTCGACCTCGTTCGAGATGCCGCGACTTTGCGAGTAGAAGAACACGCCACCACAGTGTTGTTCGTGCTCCGAGTCGGCCCCGACGCGTACAAAGATACCGCCAAGTTCCCCACAGGTGCGTGGTGCAAGGAAGGTGACTTTGTTCTCGTGCGTACCTACACCGGCACGCGGTTCAAGATTTTCGGAAAAGAGTTCCGAGTCCTGAACGACGATCAGGTGGAGTGTGTTGTTCAAGACCCTCGCGGGCTCACCCGCGCATAAGGAGAGTTCATGTCTGAATATAAGTTTCCCGACGAGCAAGACGACAACACTAGTGTTGACGTCGAGTCCAAGGAAGACAGCGAAGTAAAAGTCGGCGTTAATGCCGATGAAGTCGAGATCGAGATCGTCGATGACACCCCCGAGCGTGACCGTGGCCGCAAGCCGCTGGATCGTGAAGTGGCTGATCCGACGGACGAGGAGATCGATGGCTACTCCGACAACGTCAAGAAGCGCATCAAGGAACTGACCCATGCGCGTCACGACGAACGCCGCGCTAAAGAATCTCTCCTGCGCGAGAAGCAAGAGCTAGAGCGTCTTGCACAGTACATGGCCCAAGAAAACCAGCGGCTCAAGCAATATGTGCAAACCGGGACCGAGCAGTACGCCGCGTCTCAGGTGCAAGTTGCGGAGTCTGAGCTGGAAAAGGCCAAGAGCCAGTTGCGCCAAGCCACCGAGTCTTTTGATTCGGACGCCATCATCGCGGCCCAAGAGGCCATGATGGAAGCTAAGATGAAAGTGCAACAGGCCAAATCTTTTAAGGCGCCCGCTTTACAAGAGCAAGAAGTTGAGGTACAACCCGCTTCACAACCTGCACCCCGGCAGGAACTGGACCAAAAAACCCTGAGCTGGCAGGCAAAAAACCAGTGGTTCGGTTCGCAGGGGTACGAGGAACTTACCAGCTTCGCACTGGGGCTGCATCAAAAACTGGTGAACTCGGGGGTAGACCCCCGCTCTGATGAGTACTTCGAGAGGATCGACTCTCGCATGAAGGACAAGTTTCCCGAAGTTTTCGGGGAGCAACGGTCCCAGCCGCAATCCGGCGGTGGCTCCAGAAAGCCTACGACGGTTGTTGCCCCGGCGTCTCGTTCGACGGGTGCAAAGAAAATCCAACTCACGCCGAGGCAAGTCGCTTTGGCTAAAAAGTACGGACTGACCCCGCAGCAATACGCTGCTGAAGTAGCAAAACTGGAGAAATCGAATGGCTGAAACTTCTACCCGGACCCCTCGTGACCTCGTGTCACGCGACAAAAGTGCTCGTTTGGTGTACACCCCGCCGAACGCGCTTCCTGATCCGACACCCGAGCCCGGGTATGTGTATCGCTGGATTGCGACGCACGTCCTTGGTGAGGCCCAGAACACGAACGTGTCTACCAAGATGCGTGAAGGTTGGGAGCCGGTGAAGGCGGCGGACCATCCGGAACTGATGCTGGAAGGTAATGCGAAAACTGGCAACGTCGAACTCGGCGGCCTCATGCTCTGCAAGATGCCCCGTGAACGTGCGCAGGCCCGTGACGACTATTACGCAAACCAGAATCGCGCCCAGATGGAATCTGTCGATAACAGCTTCATGCGAAATAACGACCCGCGTATGCCTCTGTTCGCCGACCGCAAGTCGTCGGCCAGTCGCGGAAGCGGATTTGGTTCTGGTTCAAAGTAATCTTTGGAGTTTTAAATGGCTTCTACCGCTTCTCCCTACGGGCTACGACCCGTAAACCAGTTGGGTGGCACCCCCTATGCAGGTGCAACCCGCACTTACCTGATTGACCCGGCAGGTACCGCTTCGAACATTTACAACGGCTCGCCCGTGTACGTGAACTCGTCCGGTTATCTGGCTGTGGCTACCGCCACCGGCGCTGACGCGACGACTAACGGCTTCCCTGTCGGCACCTCTAACACCGGTATCGTGGGTGTGTTCGTTGGCTGCTCGTACTACAACGCCCAAGGCCAATTGATCTTCTCCCAGTACTACCCCACCGGTGTGACTGGCGTGATCCAAGCCTCGGTTGTTGACGATCCCAACGTGGTGTTCCAAGTCCAGTCCGCTGGCTCTGTGACGCAAGCCGCTGTGGGCGCGAACGTGTTCTTCAGCACTGGCGCTGTTGCCACTGGCAGCACCACCACGGGCAACTCCACGGCTTCTATCGTGGCAGGCGCTTCGGCTGTGACCACCACCGCAGCTTTCCGTGTTGTCGGGTTCCCCAACGTGCAAGGCTTCTCGGTTGTGGGCGACGCCTACACCGACGTCTATGTGAAGATCAACCCCGGCTATCACACATTTACCAACGCCGTTGGTCTGTAAGGAGTAACATAAAATGGCTATCTCTCGTGCACAGCTACTTAAGGAACTCCTCCCCGGCCTGAACGCTCTGTTCGGTATGGAGTACGCTCGCTACGGCGAAGAGCACAAAGAAATCTACGAAATCGAAAAGTCTGAGCGTTCCTTTGAAGAGGAAACCAAGCTGGCCGGTTTCGGTGCTGCACCCGTCAAGAACGAAGGCTCTGCCATCGCTTACGACAACGCGCAGGAAGCTTTCACTGCTCGCTACACCCACGAAACCATCGCCCTTGGCTTCTCGATCACCGAGGAAGCTGTGGAAGACAACCTGTACGACAGTCTGTCTGCCCGCTACACCAAGGCTCTGGCTCGTGGTATGTCCTACACCAAGCAGGTCAAGGGCGCTGCCGTCCTGAACAACGGCTTCAGCCAGAACTACCTCGGTGGTGACGGCGTGTCCCTGTTCGGCGTGAACAGCTCCGGCACCCGTGTTGGTCACCCGCTGGTTGGCGGCGGCCAGAACTACAACAGCCCGACCACTGGCGTCGATCTGAACGAAACCTCGCTGGAAAACGCCACGATTCAAATCGCTGCGTGGACCGATGAGCGTGGACTGCTGATCGCTGCCAAGCCGGTCAAGCTGGTGATTCCGCCGAGCCTGATGTTCGTTGCCAAGCGTCTGCTGGACACCGAACTGCGTGTTTCTACTGCTGACAACGACATCAACGCTATCAAGCAACTGGGCACCATCTCTGGCGGCTACACCGTCAACCACTTCTTGACCGACACGAACGCTTGGTTCCTGACCACGGACGTTCCCAACGGCATGAAGATGTTCGAGCGTGCAGCGCTGACCACCTCTATGGACGGCGACTTCGACACCGGCAACGTCCGCTACAAGGCCCGCGAGCGTTATTCGTTCGGCTGGTCTGATCCCCTCGGCATGTGGGGTTCTTCTGGTTCTTAATCGACCGGAAACTATGGAAAAGGGGCCTTGTGCCCCTTTTTCTTTTGCTGTATATTGCTTCAAACCCGGGGTCATCCGGTGTTGCTGACAGGTCCCGGCCTGACGACATGCAGACAGCAGCACCCCAACTCGCATGTGAGGTCATAAATGGCTCGTACTACCTTCCAAGGTCCCGTCCGTTCGCTGGGCGGTATTTATCAACAGGGCCCCGCTGCCGTTGTCGCAATCACGGCCAGCACCACTCTGAATCCCATTGATCATGGCGGTCGCATTCTGACTGTTGGTGGCACTCTGGCTGCTAACGTCGTGCTGACGCTGCCCACGATCAACGCCTCGAACAACGACATCACCTCTGGCCCCGGTCAGGACCCCAACACCCTGAACAACGAAGGTGTGGTTTACACCATCTGGGTTCCCACCACCATCGCCACCTCCTCGCTGAAGATCGGCACTGACGGCACCGACCGTTTTGTTGGCTCGGTTCTGTCCATCGACACCGATAGCTCGGGTGCCGCAGTGGGATTCACCGCTGGCGCTAACGACGACTTCATCAACCTGAACGGCGGCACCACCGGCGGTGTGGCTGGCACTTGGATTCAGATCGTCGCTGTTGCCGCGCTGAAGTACATGGTCACCGGCACCGTGAATGGCACGGGCACTGTTGCCACTCCGTTTGCAACCTCTTAATAGGGCCGCATCATGACGATGCAATATGACGTTAAGTCAACCCATAGAAACTCCTCGGGGTCCATTTTTGGCTCCCGGGCGCGTATCAAGGGGTTTTCTATCTGCGCGACTGCCAGCCTAGCTGGCTCGTTGTTGCTGAAGGACGGCGGTTCCGGCGGGACCACGGTGATTGAAGTTGACATCCCATCTAACTCCAACCCGAACTCGTTTTATATTTTGGTGCCGGGTGAGGGGGTGCTGTGCTCGACTGACATCTACGCATCGCTGACGAACATCGCCAGCGTCACGGTGTTCTATGGCTAAGACCGCAGCATGGACTCGCAAGGAAGGCAAGAACCCCAAAGGCGGCCTGAACGCCAAGGGACGAGCCTCCTACAACGCAGCCAATCCGGGCAAGCCCGGCTTAAAGGCCCCTCAACCAGAGGGCGGCAAACGCCGCGACTCTTTCTGTGCCCGGATGACTGGCATGAAGAAAAAGCTGACCTCGGCCAAGACCGCGAACGACCCCAATAGCCGGATCAACAAGAGCCTTCGGGCTTGGAAATGCTGACATGACTGAGAAAACAGAAACCGTTAAAAACGTTCTGGACTTCGTGGCCGTGTTCACGGCGATTGGCTCGTTCTTGCAGATTCTTACCCCGGTGTTTGGTCTGATCGGCGCTATCGTGGGGGTCATGCGCATCTACGAGATGGCGACCGGGAAAGAGTTTTCTACGCTTTGGCGCAAGAAGGCTGCTGATGCCGAGCACGAGTAAGAAGCAGCACAACTTTATGGCTGCGGTGGCTAACAGCCCCGCGTTTGCCAAGAAGGCCGGAGTCCCCGCGAGCGTGGGGAAAGACTTCATCAACGCGGACAAGGGCCGCAAATTTAAAGAAGGTGGTGACACTATGGCTTCCAAAATGAATGCGGGCTTTATGGCGATGATGGCTAAGAAAAAAGGCATGCCCGCCAAGAAAATGGCTTCTGGTGGAATGACCAAGATGGGCGCTGTGAAGACCGCCGCCCCCAGCAAAGACGGTATCGCGTCCAAAGGCAAAACCAAGGGCAAGATGGTCAAGATGGCCTACGGTGGCAAATCCTGCTAAGGACTACCATGTACGACGAACTTCAAGCCAAGAAGAAGCCTCGGGGCCTCAAGGGCGGCGTCTATACGGAGGATTCTGGCCTCCCGCCCCCGCAGGATATTGACGGCGGCTCTGCCCCCCGCAAGCCCAAACCTATGGCCAAAGGCGGCGTTACCCGTGCAGACGGATGCATTGTTAAAGGTCACACCAAAGGTCGGATGGTCTAAAAATGGCCGAGATGTTGACGACCAAAAAGATGTATGAGCAGCTCACTACTGAGCCAGCAAAAGCATCGATGGCGCACACCACCAAGGCTATGAACATGGCGAGCAAGATGGGCAAGCCGCCCGAAGAGAAGAAGATGGCCAAGGGTGGCTGCTGCCGTGGCGACGGCATCGCTCAGCGGGGCAAGACGAAAGGCAGGATGGTGTAATGGCTAAAGGCAGGAAAACAGCGGCTATGCTTGGGCTTCTTGGCGCAGGCGCACTTGCAGCTAAACAGATTCCGTACTTAGGAAGAGTTGACCTCGACGCCGGCCCCAAAGCAACAAGGCCCGAGCTTGAGAATAGGATGCCTGAGTACCCGGTTGTATCTGAGGAAGATCGAACAGCCGCCCGCAAGCGAGTTTATGCCACTGAGCCCAGCCTTCGTGGCACGCTCAGGACTGAAGACTACCGACCAATCCTTTCAGGCACGGGCCTTCCTATTAAGACTGGTGGGATGAAAAAAGGCGGTGTCACCCGTGCAGACGGGTGCATCACCAAGGGCCACACCAAAGGCAGACTCGTATGATGGCCAGTCGCGGTATGGGCGCTATTGCCCCCAGCAAGATGCCCAAGGGAGTCCGTAAATCTCGGAGAGACGACACGGATTTTACGGAATATGCTGAGGGCGGCAAGGTCAACGCTGCGGGCAACTACACCAAGCCGGGGATGCGCAAGTCGCTGTTTGAGTCCATCAAGTCTCAGGCGGTGCAGGGCACGGCGGCAGGGCAGTGGAGCGCGAGAAAAGCGCAGCTTTTGGCTAAGAAGTACAAGGCCAAGGGCGGCGGGTATAAGGACTGAACGTGAAGGCCCCGCAGCAATCGCTCAAGGACTGGACCGCCCAGAAGTGGAGGACTAAAAGTGGCAAACGCTCTTCTGACACAGGTGAACGGTATCTTCCGGAGGCTGCTATTAAAAGTCTCACTCCGTCTGAATACGCTGCTACAACCCGGGCCAAAAGAGCGGGTAAAGCCGCCGGAAAACAATTCGTAAAGCAACCACCTAAAGTGGCAGCAAAAACGGCGAGGCATCGATAATGGCAACCTCTGGGACCTCAAGCTTTAACCTCGACCTCTCCGAGATCGTTGAAGAGGCGTTTGAGCGCTGTGGCTCAGAACTGCGCACGGGCTATGATCTGAAGACGGCGCGTCGGTCTTTGAACCTGATGTTCGCTGACTGGGCCAACCGTGGCATCAACATGTGGACGTTTGAGCAGGGCACGCAGACCCTGACTCCGGGGGTGGCTACCTACACCCTGCCTGCCGACACGGTTGATCTTCTTGAACACGTCATCCGTACCGGTGCTGGGAATGCCGCCACGCAGGCAGACCTGACGATCACGCGTATCAGTGTTTCTACCTACGCCACCATCCCCAACAAGCTCCAACAAGGCCGCCCCATCCAGATTTGGATCGAGCGTCTGAACACCCCGCAGTTCACTGTCTGGCCGGTGCCGGACAGCTCTCAGACCTACCAGCTCGTCTACTGGCGGCTGCGCCGCATCCAAGACGCGGGTAACGGCACCAACACCATGGACATGCCGTTCCGGTTCATCCCATGCATGGTGGCGGGTCTGGCCTACTATTTGTCGATGAAGGTCACGGGGGCCGAGGCGCGCATGCCCGTGCTGAAGCAGCAATACGACGAAGCGTGGGCGCTGGCCGCTGAGGAAGACCGGGAAAAGGCCGCTGTGCGGTTCGTCCCGCGCCGGCAGTACTTGGGTAGCGGCACCTAATGGCTAATCGGTTTGCTTCAGGCAAAAACGCCATCGCCATGTGCGATAGGTGTGGGCAGCGCTTTAAGCTGACCGAACTCAAGACTGAGATCATCAAGACCAAACGGTATCAACTGCTGGTCTGCGGCTCTTGCTGGGACCCGGATCATCCGCAGCTTCAGTTAGGCATGTACCCGGTGGACGATCCACAGGCACTTAGGAACCCCCGCCCAGACAGCACGTATCAGGTTGCCGGTACTGGGCCTGATGGGTACACGACTGGGGGCAGTCGGGTTTTTCAGTGGGGGTGGAACCCTGTTGGGGGCGCATCGTTTTTTGATGCGGCGCTGACACCAAATAACTTGGTTTTGTCAGTGCAAATTGGTACAGTAACGGTTGCAACGACGTAAGGAGTCGATCATGGACAAGAAAGATTTGGCACAGGACAAAAAGACGGCGGCAAAGGCTGTGCATATGCACGAGAAAACTCTGCACCCCGGCAAGCCTCTGACCAAAATGAAGGCTGGTGGCAAGACCAACGCCGACATGCTCAAGTACGGGCGCAACATGGCTAAGGTCATGAACCAGCGTAGCTCTGGTCGCAAGGGAGGCTGATATGGCAACGTACAAACAACCCACTAAGGTCGCAACTCCGGTTGTCGGTCAGATGCCGGTGAAGGAAGCTTTGAAGGCAAACGTCTCCGTTGCCAACGAGCGCACGAACGAATACGACGGGGTAAAGACCTCGGGCATCAAGATTCGTGGCACTGGCGCGGCTACCAAGGGCGTGATGGCCCGTGGGCCCATGGCTTGAGGTTTAAATGAACTACGCCGCGTTGGTCACCGCTATTCAGGACTACACTGAGAACACGTTCGACTATTCGACGACGCCGTCGATCATCAACACGTTTATCAAGCAGGCCGAGCAGCGCATCTACAACACGGTGCAGTTCCCTGTACTCCGCAGGAACGTCACTGGCTCCACATCCTCCAGCAACAAGTACTTGTCCTGCCCGGGCGACTTCCTGTCCGTCTATTCGATGGCTGTGATTGATGCGTCGGGCAACTACGAGTACCTGCTGAACAAGGATGTGAGCTTCATCCGTCAGGCGTACCCCAACCCCAGCACTACGGGCATCCCCAAGTACTATGCGCTGTTCGGCCCCACGACCACCAGCGGTCCTAGCCCTGTGTTGACGGACGAGTTGAGCTTCATCCTTGCCCCCACGCCAGATGCCGTTTACACCATCGAGCTTCACTACTTCTTCTATCCGGAGTCGATCACGGTTGCTGCGGACGGGCAGACTTGGCTGGGCGATAACTTCGACACGGTGCTGCTCTACGGTTCGCTGGTAGAGGCGTACACCTACATGAAGGGTGAGACGGACATGATGGCCCTGTACTCTCAGCGGTACAGCGAGGCCCTGTCTCAGGCCAAGCGTCTGGGTGATGGTCTGGAGCGCAGCGATGCGTATCGCAGTGGTCAGGCTCGCATGGCTCCTCTACCTCAGAATAACGGAGTTGCCTGATGGCCTTCACAGGTAACTTTGCCTGCAACACGTTCAAGACGGGGCTGATGAAGGGCACCTTCGACTTCGATGTCGATACCTATTACATCGCCCTGTACACCAACGCAGCCTCGTTTGACTACTCGACAACCGAGTACACCTCGACCGGGGAAGTTGTTGCGTCCGGATATTCGGCCAGTCCTCTGACGGTGACTGTGACCCCTACAACTGGGTCCACCGGGACGGTGGCCTACATCTCGTTCAGTAATGTCTCGTGGACCGCAGCGTTTACAGCACGCGGTGCGCTCATCTACAAGCCCGGGGCTAACGGGGCTATCTGCGTGCTAGACTTTGGAAGCGATAAGACTTCCACGACGACGTTCACAGTGCAGTTCCCCGCAGCCACCAACACCTCTGCAATCATCCGAATCGCGTAAGGAGCGACCATGTCTCACGAAATTGCTAAAGCCTCTGATGCTGTTGCTGGCGGTCTGGTCGCTGGTACCCGTCACACTGAAACCGCCAAGGCCACGGGCCGGTTCCGCATGGAATGCTACGACAAGGACGGCCTACTCAAGTGGTCCGCCGAGGAGAGCAACCTTGTTGTGAACGTCGGCCTCCAGTACATGGCTGGCACTGCCCTGACCAGCACTGCGCAGATCACCACTTGGTACATCGGCCTGTACGGCGCTGGCGCTTCTAACACCCCGGCGGCTGGCGACACGATGTCGTCCCACGCTGGCTGGACTGAGGTGACCCCGTACTCTGGTGCGCGTCCCACGGCTACCTTTGCTGCGGCTACCAACGCCAACCCCTCGGTGGTGACCAACAGCGCCTCCCCGGCCTCGTTCTCCATCAACGCCACGCAGACTGTGGGCGGAGCCTTCCTAGTGAGCAACAGCACCGCTGGTGGCTCGACGGGTACTCTGTTCTCTGCTGCTGACTTCCAGTCCCCCGGCGACCGCTCGGTTGTGTCTGGCGACACGCTGAACGTCACCTACACCTTCAGCTTGGCGGGTTAATGAGGGTATGGTCAAGATCGACTTCGAGTTTGACTCCCAGTACGGCGTCTTTCGGGACGCCCTTCACTTGCCCGAGGATCACGGGCTGAGTGACGCTGAGATTCAGGCGCTGAAACAGCAGCGCTTCGACAACTGGCTCGCCATCGTAACCGCCCCCTCCGAAGAACTACCTCCGGTAGAATCGCCCCCTGAACCGGGGGTGTAAATGGCTGATCGTTACTGGGTAGGTGGCACGGGGACGTGGAACACCACCAGCACAACAAACTGGTCCGCATCAACTGGCGGAGCTAGTGGCGCATCTGTCCCCACCGTAGCGGACAGCGTCTTCTTTGATCAGGCAGGCACTTATACCGTTACGGTGAACGGAGCCTTGGCGTGTTTGGATATCACGGTATCAGCAGGAACTGTTACATTTTCTAGCGCCGGGCTTCCTGGTCTTACAGTTGCCGGATCGATGAGTTTGCTTGCTACCACTACATGGAGCGCTCAAACTACATTTACATTTACCGCCACTACTACCGGAAAAACTGTAACAGCCAGCAATCCATTTTCTGCTTCAGCCTTTAACTTTAACGGTGTTGGCGGTGGATGGACACTTGGCAGCGCAATATCGACTGGTGGTGGAACGTTTGTTGTAACGGCGGGTAGCGTTGATTCTGCAAATTACAGTATTACCTGCAATCAATTAGGTTTTTCAGGATCATCAGTTCGATCTTTAATTCTTGGATCAAGTACGGTTACGGTAACCGGAACTCAAGTAAATGTAATCATCGCTGGAACGATAACAAACCTAACTTTTAATGCCGGAACTAGCCAAATTAATCTTACAAGTGGCTTGCTCTCAGGGATTTCTTCGGGCGGGCTGACTTTTTATAATATTGCATTTACCGGAACAACTGCCGGAACGCACGCCATTACTGGCAGTAACACGTTCAACAACCTTGCATTCACCGCCCCTTCCGCCGCAGGTTTGTCCCTAGTAACATTTAACGCGCAGCAGACCATCAACGGCACCCTGTCCACCACGGGCACGGCGGGCAACCGGCGGGTGTTCTTTTCCTCCGCCACCTACGGCATCTCTGTTGACCTAGTAGTCAACTCTGCCCCCAGCCTGACAGACGCAGACTTCCGGGGTCTCTATGTCAGGGGCACATCGGCCCCCATCAGCGGCACACGAATCGGCAACCGTGGCGAGTGCAGGGGCATCACGTTCAGCACGCCAAAGACGGTGTACTTCAACGGATCGGGCGCTGGGCTTAACTGGAGTGGTAATTCATGGGCTTTATCTTCTGGTGGCGCAGTCAGTACAGATAACGTGCCTTTGGCGCAAGATACGGCCATCATAAACAACTCTTCAGTATTTACGCAGTTGGTCTTAGATACTGCCGTATTGGCGCTCCCGACAATTGATTTTTCTACTAGAACCAATGCGTTGAGTGTTACGGGAACTGCGGCAAATACAATTTACGGTTCTTGGACTAATGGGTCTGGCATAACTGTAACGATGGCAACAATACTTATCTTTCAGGGTGGAGCAACCCAAACCATCACCAGCGCAGGTAAAACATTTTCTGGCCCCATCACCGTCGACACCTACGGCGGCACAGTACAGCTTGCTGATGCGTTGAACCTTACGGGGCAGACCTTTACGGTTACAAACGGGACGTTTAGTACGGCAGGCTTTGCAGTAACTGCTGGTATATTTTCGTCCAGCAACAGCAACGTAAGGACTATTAACCTTGGCGCAAGTGCTATAGTTTTGTCAACCACAAGTGCTCCTGTTGTTTTTACCACCGTAACTAATTTAACTTTTAATGCCGGAACATCTACTGTTACTGTTAGTTTTAACGCTGGCGGAAACCAAACTTACAATTGGGGTCAAATAACTTGGTACAATGTAATATACGTAAATCCATCCTCATTTTCTTATATATTCGGCCAAGCAACAACTTTCAATAACTTAACATTTCCTACGCAGAGTTCGCTTGTACTGACAAATAATATTACAGTTAATGGCACATTAACATGTAGTGGAGCATCTGCGTCTTCAAGAAACAGCATAGTATCCAATACTCTTGGCACTCAACGCACACTCTCAGTCAACAGCCTCTCTGCCACTGACTGCGACTTCCGAGACATTAATCTTGCTGGCACTGCTGCGGGGTCTTCGCCAACTCGTGCGGGCAATCTCGGTGGTAATACAAATATCAACTTCCCCGCAGCCAAGACGGTTTACTGGAACCTAGCGGGCACGCAAAACTGGACAGCCAATGCATGGGCTGCATCATCGGGGGGCTCACCTGCCGTCAACAATTTTCCGCTGGCGCAGGATACGGCAGTGTTTGATAACGCCGGTGCTGCGGGCACGATAACATTTAACGGTTCTTTGCCAAATATTGATGCGTCGGGCAGGACAACCGCCGTCACGTTTACCACTAGTATATTTAGCTTCAATATCTATGGCGATCTAAAACTTGGAACAGGTGTAACTTCTTCCAGTGCATCTGGCGCACTTGTTTTTGCTAAAGACGGCTCTCAGACAATCACCAGCAACGGCGTTCAGTTTGGCTGCAACGTCACCATCAACCGCCCATCCGCAACCGTCCAGCTTGCCGATGCGCTATCCCTAAACTCGGCCCGTACCCTGACCCTCACCAGAGGGACGTTTGACGCTGTCACCTACAACGTGACTACGGGGTTGTTTGGAAATAGTTCTACCAGCAACACCCTAAGAATGGGGTCCGGCACGTGGACGCTGTCTGGTACGGGGACGGTTTGGAGTTGTTCTGTAGCACCCACGATAGTTTGCGGAATATCAACAATTGTTATATCTGATACGTCCACAACTGCCAGAGCTTTTGATGGCGGCAACCTGTACTACAACAAGCTGACCGTTGGTGGTGCGACGGGGACATCTACGCTAACGATTACTGGATCGAACACATTTGGTGAACTAGCTTCTACCAAGACGGTGGCCCATACCATCACACTGCCGTCTAGCACAACAACAACGGTTGGAAAATGGTCCGTCACGGGCACTGTGGGCAACGTAGTCACACTGGCCCCATCCACCGCTGTTACCGCGTACACACTCTCCATATCTGGTCCCGCCAACACCGGCATCGACTACTTGTCGATCAGCTACTGCACTGTTGCCACCACCAGCCCCGGAGAGTTCTATGTTGGTGTAAACAGCACCAACACCGCTGGCAACACGCGAGTTATCTTCACTGCTACCCCTGCGGCCCGGACACTCTACTGGGTAGGCGGTACGGGCAACTGGTCTTCTACGACCAAGTGGTCAACATCTTCTGGTGGTGGCTCTGGCGCGGCTATCCCAACATCCCTAGACGCGGTTGTCTTTGACTCTGCTTCCAACGCCACGGCCTACACAGCCACCATTGACGCAGGCGTGACTCTGGCTCGGTGTGCATCGTTCACCATGGCTGGCCCCGCCGCAGGTAACGTGACCTTTGCCGGGACTGTGGGTATCGCCTTCCACGGCAACGTCAGCTTTGCGGCCACCGGTATCACCCGGACATACACGGGCGGTATGCAATGGGCCGGTAATGCCAGCTACACGTTTACCACGAACGGGTTGACGCTAAACTCTAATTGCACGGTTACGGGTATTGGCGCGACGTGGACGCTTGGCTCGGCCATTACAACAGGCTCAAATACAACAATAACATATGGAACTTTTAATACTGCCAATTTTAATTTAACAGGTTCCCTTTTTTCTAGTAATAACGGAAATATAAGGTCTATAAGTTTGGGGTCCAGCACGATCACAAACAATACCACCACAGCATCGCCTGTCAACCTTACAAATAATACAAACCTTACATTTAATGCTGGCACGTCAACTTTTTTAGATACAACAAATAAAGGTGGCGCTAATTTTAACGGCGGCGGGTTGACGTTCTATAATGTTTCTTATACTGGGACACTATCTGTTGGTGGGTCTTTGAATATTATAGGAACCAACACGTTTAATTCACTGTCATTTGCTGGGCAAACGGCTGTTGGTATTTTTACTGTTACGTTTAGTGCCAATCAAACAATTACCACCCTGACTTTGAATGCGGGTTTTTCTTCTGCCTGCCGTACATTCCTAGCCTCTGACACAATTGGGACCGCCAGAACCCTAGCAGTCACGACGCTAACCGCAGGCGCTACGGATGTTGATTTCCGAGACATTACGGTTACTGGCGCGGCGGCCCCCATTTCAGGCACACGGTTTGGCGATGCTAAGGGCAACTCAGGCATCACGTTCCCGGCAGCGAAGACGGTCTACTGGGCAGTGAACACTGCTAACTGGGGGGCGGGAAGCGCGGGTTCTTGGGCCGCAACATCAGGCGGCGCTGCCGCGAACGATCAGTTCCCCCTCCCCCAAGACACTGCCTACATCCCGTTTGCCACGCCCACCAGCGGCAGCACCATCACGGTCAACGCCAACTACAACATTGGCACGATAGAGATGAGCAACCGTAACGGCAGTGCGCTGGTTACGTTTGCAACGGGCACGACAACGCCTTCGATCTATGGCAACTGGATCAACGGGACGGGAACGACGTTGAGCGGTAACGGAACAATGACGTTTGCTGGTCGGGGCAGTCAAACAATTAGAAGCGAAGGGAAGACGTTTACGCAAGGCTTCACAATAAATACGCCGGGAGGGTCGGTAACCCTTCAAGATGCCTTTGTCTGTAATTTAAATGCGGCGGGGGCACTAAGTCCTTTGCAGGGTACTTTTGATGCCGCAACGTATAACGTCACTTTATCAGGGGCGTCATCAGCGGTAAGCGCTTCCGGGACGGGTGTTCGGACGGTGGCTATCGGTTCTGGAACTTGGACTATTGCCGGAACTACTGGATGGACTGCGGGTACTTCTACCAACCTTACCGTCACAGGTACTGGCACCATCACCATGACCAGCGCCTCCTCCAAAACCTTTAACGGAGGCGGTATCTCCTACTCCGGCATCACTCTTGATCAAGGCGGCGCGGGCGCATTGAGCATCTCGGGCAACAACACCTTCAAGACAATCACCAACACGTACAGCGCCACGGGCGCTACGTCTATTTCTCTTGGTGGCACAACAACAACTCTGACCGATCCTTGGACTGCCACGGGCGCAGCCACCCGGGTTCTGACTCTTAGCGGAACGTCTGCCGCTTCTCCCGCCACTCTGGTTTACACCGGCGCAGGAGTAGCCGCAAACACGGTTGACTACCTTTCCATCAGCAACGTCCGTGCTTACCCACTTGTTGATGAGTGGTACGCAGGGGCCAACTCCACCAACGGCGGCTCTCTAGGCTGGTACTTCGTTGCCGCAGGCGGCACGGTCTACGCTGCGACCATTACTGAGACGGGTACTGGCTCCGACTCTATCCTTGCCCGGGCGATCTTCAACAGCATCATCTCCGAGACCGGCACCGGCACGGACTCCATCAGCGCAAGCCTTGGAGGGATCACCTACCTCGGCACTATTGAAGAGCTTGCCACTGGCTCTGACGCTGTTCTGGCTCAAGCTATCTTCCGGGCATCGCTGGCTGAGTCTGGCACAGGCACCGACACCATCTCCGCACGGTCTGCGTTTGGCACTGCGATCCTTGAGTCCGCAACCATTGCCGACACTAACCTTGCCCGGCTGATCGCCCGCGCTACGCTGTCTGAGACCGCCACTGGGTCTGACACTGAGTCCGCCAGTCTGTCCGCAAACTCTACGCTGGCAGAGACCGCCACAATCACCGACGCGAATGTTGGGCGCATCAGCTTCCCTACGGTCATCAGTGAAACGGCCTCTGGCTCCGATACCGACGCAGCCAGCCTAACTATTAATCCTGCGATCTCTGAGACTGCCACGGGTACGGATGCTGTTTCTGCCCGGGCGATCTTCCTTGCTGCGGTTGCTGAGTCCGGCACGATCACAGACCTGATCTCCGCAATCAAGGGGTACTTCGTTGCCATCCTTGAGAGCGCTACTGGCACGGACACCTTCTCTGCCAAGTACACCACCCTGCCCAGCGTCTCCGAGACTGCCACCATCACCGACGCCAACGTCGGGTTCATCAGTTTTCCCACGACGATTTCCGAGACCGCAACCGGTACGGATACTGACTCCGCCCAGTACATCACCCGGCCCAGCATTGCTGAGTCCGCTACTGGCACTGAGACTGTCTCTACCCTCTACAGCACCAACCCCAGCGTTGCCGAGTCTGCTACCGGCACTGAGACTGTCAGCCCGCGCTATATCGCCAATCCCAGCATCGTGGAGTCTGCGTCCATCACTGACGCAGTGGCTGCCCGGTACATTGCCCTGCCCAGCATCTTTGAGTCTGCCTCCGGGTCGGACATCATCGTTGGTGGCCTGCGCTTCATAGGCGTTATTGCAGAGACTGCTACGGGTACTGAGACCGTCGCCGCCCGGTACATCACCAACCCATTCATCGCAGAGACAGCCACCGGCTCTGACACAGACGCAGCCAGACTGTCTGCCGCAGGGATCATCTCCGAGACCGCAACCGGCACTGAGACCATCACCACCCGGGCCACGTTTAAATCAGATATTGCCGAGTACTCATCAGTCGTTGAGATTGTCCGGGCATTCTTCACCGCCGCCGCGCAGGTTAGCGAGCTTGCCACGGGTACTGATCAGGTCAGCGCCTTGCGTGCGTTGGCTGCGGCGGTTGCTGAGACAGCCACGATCACAGACAGCCTGTCCGCCCGGGCGGTGTTTATCGGGCTTCTCCAAGAGGCAGCTACAGCCCAAGACGCTGTAAACGCTCCGGGCTCGACCTACAACATCTTGATGCAGGAGCTTGCGCAGGCGCAGGATGCGATTACCACGCAGGCCATCTTCTTGGCTTCTCTGGCCGAGACCGCCACCGGCACCGAGACCAACAGCGCAGCCTTTATCCCCCGGGCCACGATCACCGAGTCGGCCACCATCACGGATGCAGTGAGCGCCCTCCAAGCGTTTGCCGCCAGCATTTCCGAGACCTCCGCAGCCTCTGACTCAGTGCTGGTTGCTCCGTCAATCTTCAACGCCATTGCTGTTGCCTCTGCTACAGCCCTAGACAATTTAAACGCACCGGGCAGCATCTACAACGTCACTATCCCCGAGAGCGCCACCCTGTCCGACAGCGTGATCGGGGCGTTCCTGTGGAACCTGATTGACGATTCCCAGCCGGAAAGCTGGCAGAACGTGCTGGACGCACAGTCTGTTACTTGGAGCGCCATAAATGCCAGCCAGACTGCGGGCTGGGGGGAAGTTGATAGTGCGCAGGCTACCTCATGGGGTAACGCAGACTCTGCTCAGGCCCCGGGCTGGCAGGACGTGCAGACCTCCCAAACTGGGACTTGGAACTCCGTGGATGACTCCCAGAGCGTTAACTGGCAAAATGTGGTAGATACGCAGTCGGTTAGCTGGAACGACATAAACGCCAGCCAGAATGCCGGGTGGGGGAACACGGGGAACGCTCAGTCTGGGACATGGAACAACATTGACGACGACCAAGACCCGGACTGGGTAGACATCCCGACATTGAATTAGTTACAAGGAGCAACGAATGCCTTCTTCTTATACCCCTCTGTTGGGATTTGTTCAGCCATCACCGGGGGAACTCACGAATACGTGGGGCGGTGTTGTTAACACCCAGCTTACTGACTTGGTTGAGGACGCGATTGCTTCCGCGTCCACTCAGAGCGTAACGGCTGGCGATTGGACGCTGACTACTGATGGCGGCGGCGCTGCCAACCAAGCACGTAGTGCGATCCTGATTGCTACGGGGACTCCGGGCACGACACGCAACATCTATGCGCCCAAGCAGGACAAGGTTTACGTTGTTATCAACAACTCAGACAGCAGCGTAGTTCTCAAGGGCGGTCCTACCTCCCCGACAACGGGTGTCACTGTTGTGGCTGCTGGGATTTCTCTAATTGCTTGGAACTCCAACGTCGGAGATTTTGTTGCTGCGGCGGCAGGTGTTACGAGCCTAACTGCCGGGTCGGGGGTAAGTGTCAGCGCTTCAACCGGTGCAGTGACGGTAGCCAACACGGGCGTGACCAGCGCAGTTGCTGGGACAGGTATTGGTGTCAGCGGCGCTACGGGCGCAGTGACCTTTACGAACTCTGGGGTCACCAGTCTCGTTGCGGGGACTGGAATTAGTGTCAGCGGCGCTACTGGCGCAGTCACTGTGAGTTCAACCGCTGCCGGTACGGTTACATCTATCACCGCAGGTGCTGGCCTGACCGGCGGCACCATTACTACCAGCGGGACTATTGCGCTGGACTACTACACGGGTAGCTCTACTTCTAATAGCAGTTTCCCGATTGGTTCTTATGTATTTGTTAATGATCAATCTACTCCCCCTAACAGAAATCAATCAGCGTCTGTTTATTTTAATTCTTCTACGCTTTATGATTTTAATTTTTTCTCTGGTGGTGGTTCAACAGCTCTAGCTGGAACATGGCGATCCCGAGGGGTAACTAGCATTTCCCAAGGTTATCCTTGCTCTTATGGTTTAAATTTAACCCTAATGCAACGCACCGCCTAAAGGAACATCATGCATACTATTGGCACCATTACTTTTGGCGCGATCCGCAACGTCCGCAAGTCGGGCGACGAAGAAGGCGTTTATTTCGCGGATGTAGAAATCTCTCCTGAAGAAGGATTCCCGTTTGAGGTCTGCCTGTACTGCGCTCGCTCTGACGACTACGCCAAAACCGGCAAGTGGGTGTACCAGCAGATCGTTGACGGCAACATCGAAGGCCAGATCACCCAGCTTGCGCCCGGCGTTGACCCAGTGACTGGGCAGCCTCAACCGCAGCAACCAACCACTCAAGGGGCGCAGACGCTGTGATCCCGGTCGCTCCCCGCTTCACCGTCACGCAGAACGGGACGACGCTTACCGTCTACCATGCCGACGCTGGGCAGGGGCTACCGCGCCATGAGCACCTGTACTCTCATCTAACCATCTGCACCGCCGGGCGTTGCGTTGTCCGCAAGGAAGGCCGTCAGTTGGAGATGACCAAAGACACCCAGCCCGTGAACCTTGTGGGCAGCGAATGGCATGAGATTGAAGCGCTTGAAAACGGCACGGTTTTCGTGAATGTCTTTGCCTCTGTCTAATCATGATCGACCCAATCACCGCATTTGCCACTGCGCAAGCTGCGGTGGCGGGCATCCAGAAAGCGCTCAAGCTGGGAAAGGACATTACCGGCTGCATCAAGGAGTTCTCGGCGCTTTTTGAATCAGCCGACGTTATCAACAAGGCAGCGAACGATGCCAACGCTGGGAAGTCCGATGCGGCGCAGGCGATGGAGATCGTCATGCAGCAAAACAAGCTGCGTGAGGACATGGAGCATTTAAAGCATCAATTGGTCTACGGAGGTTACCCAGAGTTGTGGACCCTCTTTCTCCAGAAGCACATGGAGATTCAAAGGGCTAGGAAGAAGAGGGAAGCAGAGGAGAAGGCGGCGAAGCTAAAGCGTAGGCAAGAGCAGGCGATGTTTGTCCTGTACACCTGCATCACCGTTGGGTTTGTTGCTTTCCTCATCGGCTTCGTTTACATCATCATGCAGGTATGAGTGAAGAGAAGATCAACCACAACAGCCTGATCGACAAGGTCCTCGGGTATGTGGACTCTCCGTTTAAATTGTTTGCCATCGTGCTGATGGCTGTCTTCGCGTTCACTGGATACTTTGTCTGGCAGAACCAAGAGTTTCTGATCGGTGCGTACAAGGAGCAGAAGAAGCTGCCCACGATTGCCGAGGACCGGGTAGAGGACGTGGCCGCGCATCTGTTTAAAAACACAGGTGCCGTGGTGGTAGCGATCTTTAAAGTGAACCCGATCTTTGGAACTCGTGTCCTGTACCGGGCCTACACCAAAGACGGGCGAGATAAGACGCATGAGGGGCTAGATGTTGGCCTGTTCACCCCCAACGCCGCTAACAATCGGGATGTAGTGGCACTCATGGCAGGAGAGATTCCGTGTGGCGCGTACAAAACCGCGCAGTCTGAGATCGGGCTGTGGTATATCGAAAAGGGCGTCGTCTACGGCTGCCGAGTCAGCGTCCCGCCCGAGCAGGGTAAATTTATAGGCCAGATCACGGTAGGCTGGAAAGAGGAGCCACCGGATGTAGATGCGTACAGGGTTCTTTTGCAGATCGCAGCAACCATGTTATCTAGGAGCAAACAGTAATGGAATGGCTTAAACAAATCGCCCCCACTATCGCTACAGCGATGGGTGGCCCCTTGGCCGGTATGGCCGTCTCTGCAATCTCCAAGGCTATTGGCGTGGAGCCGGAGAAGGTCGGAGACATGATCTCCAACAACAAACTGACCGCCGAGCAGATCGCGCAGGTCAAGATAGCTGAGATTGAGCTTCAGAAACAGGCGCAAGAGCTTGGCCTGAACTTTGAAAAGCTGTCGGTAGAAGACCGCAAATCCGCTCGGGAGATGCAGGCTACGACCCGCTCTATCGTGCCCCCGGCGCTGGCTGCGATTGTCACCGTCGGGTTCTTTGGCATCCTTGTGATGATGCTGCTGGGCAAAGTGGACTCCAACAACCCCGCCATCCTGATGATGCTGGGCTCCCTCGGCACCGCATGGACGGGCATCATTGCATACTACTTTGGCTCCAGCGCAGGCTCCCAAGCCAAGACCGATCTTCTCTCTAAGGCACCAGCAATCAAATGAAAGAAAACTTCGACTCCGCTCTTGAAGCCATCCTCCACCACGAGGGTGGGTATGTAAATCATCCGGCTGACCCCGGCGGCATGACCAATCTGGGCGTCACCAAGCGCGTCTGGGAAGAATGGGTCGGCCACGAGGTGGACGAGAAGACCATGCGGGCGCTGACCCCTGAGATTGTTGGCCCCATGTACAAGGCCAAGTACTGGGACAAGATCAAGGGCGACGATCTCCCTGCCGGGGTGGACTACATCGTGTTTGATGCCGCTATTAACTCTGGCCCGGGCCGGGCGGCTAAGTGGCTACAGCAAACCGTGGGGGCGATTCCAGACGGGATGATTGGCCCCGGAACGCTGGGTAAAGTGGCGGCTATGCCTGCGGACGATATTGTGGAAAAATACCAGCAAACCCGCTTGGAGTTTCTGCGGTCCCTGTCAACTTGGAACACCTTTGGTAAGGGGTGGGGTCGCCGGGTCCAAGAGGTCCAAGTCACTGCCGCCAAGATGACCGAGTCTGAGGCGTAAGGACGCACCCATGCCGCTCCAAAAAATCCTTCTCAAGCCCGGTGTAAACCGAGAAAACACCCGCTACACCAATGAAGGCGGTTGGTACTCGTGCGACAAGGTGCGGTTTCGTCAGGGTACGCCCGAGAAGGTTGGCGGCTGGGAGCAGATTTCTGCCTACACATTTGAGGGCATATGCCGGTCCTTGTGGACATGGTCGTTAATCAGCAACCCATCGGTGGTGACGGGGGTCGGCACAAACCTCAAGTTCTACATTGAACAGGGTGGCGCTTACAACGACATCACCCCCATCCGGGCAAACTCCGGGGCGCTTAGCAACCCCTTTGCAGCCACCACAAGTTCTACAACCGTCACCGTCACGGACACGGCACACGGCTGCACCACAGGGGACTTTGTTACCTTCGCCGGTGCGTTGGGTCTTAGTTATCAGACGTTTACACGCTCCACGGCTACGCAGTTTATTTTGACTTCCGCACTGGCTACCAACACGCCGGTGGTTTTGTCCGTCTCTTCTGGTGGCTCTCTACCGGCGGGGTTGACCGCCGGAGTGGTGTATTACATCCTTGTGGTGTCTGGCACCACAGTCAGCTTCACCAACAACATAGGCGGTGCGGCCATCACCACAACCACGGCAGGCTCTGGCACTTTCTCTCTGGAGGTTAATCAGGGCATTACCGCCGCTGTGTTGAACCAGAACTTCCAAGTCACGGTCCTCACCGCCAACACCTACACCATTACCACTTCTGTCGCTGCCACTGCATACGATACTGGAGGGGGTGGTACTAGCGTCAACGCCACGTATGAAATCCCGGTTGGCAACGCAACGCCGACACCGCTAACTGGCTGGGGCGCGGGGGCATGGGGATCGGGTGCGTGGGGCATTGGAACATCCAGCACGCAAGGCGCTCGCCTTTGGTATCAGAGTAACTTTGGTGAAGACCTGATCTATGGCTACCGAGGCGGCGAGCTTTATTACTGGAACGCCCTGCTTGGAATTCTTGCGCAGGCATTTACAGTAACCATCGCATCCCCGGGGGTGGTGACATATCTGGGCTCCCCACTACTGGATAACACGGCGGTTGTCTTGGAGACAACTGGGGCGCTACCTACCGGGCTCACTGCCGGTACTGTCTACTACGTGGTGAACTCCACGGGCACGACATTCAATCTGGCGGCCACTTCTGGTGGGGCCGCAATTACCACTACCGGGACGCAGTCTGGAACGCACACTATTTCTGTGCGCGGCATACCGCTTACCAGTCTGTCCGGCGCATCGGATGTGCCGACAGTGGTGAACAACATGATTGTCTCGGATGTCAGTCGGTTTGTGATTGCCTTTGGGTGCAACGCTATCGGTGAGACAGAAATTGACCCCATGCTGATCCGCTGGTCGGATCAAGAATCGGCAGTCAACTGGACCCCTGCGGCCAACAACCAAGCGGGCGGTGTGCGCCTGTCGCACGGCTCTGAGATTCGCACCTATGTGCAAAGCCGTCAGGAGATCGCAGTCTTTACGGACTCGGCAATTTACTCGCTTCAATATCTTGGCCCTCCGTATGTTTGGGGTGTCCAGCTTCTTGGCGACAACATCTCCATGGCGGGGGTCAATGCGGTTACCACAGCCTCCAGCGTCTTGTACTGGATGGGTGTGGACAAGTTCTACAAGTACGACGGTCGCCTTCAGACCCTGCGCTGTGACCTGCGGCAGTATGTCTTTGGCGACATCAACCTTGCGCAGCAGGATCAGTTCTTTGCTGGAACCAACGAAGGCTTTAATGAGGTCTGGTGGTTCTACTGCTCTGCGGATTCGACCACTGTCGATAAGTATGTCGTCTACAACTATGCCGAAGATATTTGGTATTACGGCGACATGGCGCGGACAGCTTGGATCGACTCTGGTTTAAATGAGCACCCACTGGCTGCCACGTACAGTGAGAACCTTGTGTTCCATGAGCTTGGGGTGGACGACAACGTGACCGGGACCCCGGCAGCTATCGACTCCTATATCACCTCTGCCGAGTTTGATATTGGTGACGGGCACAACTTCGGTTTCGTCTGGCGCTTGCTGCCAGACATGACGTTCCGGGGGTCCTCCGCTGCCAACCCGCAGGTGACCATGACGCTCCTGCCCTTGCAGAACTCCGGCTCTGGCTACAACGTCCCGCCTTCTGTTGGCGGAACGGACAACGCTTCAGTGGTTCGCTCTGCGGTGGTTCCTGTTGAGCAGTACACCGGGCAAGTGCTGATCCGGGTGCGCGGACGGCAGATGTCCATCAAAGTTCAGGGTAACCAAGTCGGGCTTCAGTGGCAGCTTGGCGCTCCCCGTATCGACATCAAACCTGATGGTCGGCGCTGATCTATGACTCTTATTGTTACCTCAGAGTTTGAACTCAACAGGGTTGTTGCGCCCCGTCTACCGAACGCGCCGGAGTTGTATGAGAAGCGCTACCACGATCAGTTTGCAGACATTCTGCGGCTGTACTTCAACCGGCTGGACAACATTCTGGGGCAACTCACAGCGGCTATGGAAACCATTCCTGTCTCAATCGGCGGCACCAACATAGATGCCTTCGGGCGGCTGCGGGTCAGCAACCCTCTGACTCTGTTTGACTCCTCCCACCGCTACGCGGACAACAACCTGTGGGTCAACAGCATCACCGGCACCGCAGCAGCCACGTTCAGCGCGGATGAAGGCTTGATCAACCTGACTGTTGGCTCTGCCAGCGGCGATCAGATCATCCGCGAGACCATCAAAGTCTTTGCCTACCAGCCGGGCAAGAGCCTGTTGGTAATGAGCACCTTTGTGTTTGGTACGGCCAAGGCGAACCTGCGTCAGCGTGTCGGCTACTACGGCGCTGCCAACGGCATCTACTTCGAGCGTGACGGGACGACCAACTATATGGTCGAGCGCAGCAGTGTGACGGGGTCCGTGGTCAACACCCGGGTGGCTCAGGCTGACTGGAACCAAGACCCGATGGATGGCACCGGCCCGTCAGGGCTGACGCTGGATTCCTCCAAGGCGCAGATTCTGTACATGGACGTTGAGTGGCTGGGCCTTGGCACGGTCCGCACGGGCTTCATCATCAACGGGGCTTTTGTCCCGGTGCATAACTTCGACCACGCCAACCTCGTCACCACCACATACATCACGACCGCCTCCCTGCCCCTTCGGTATGAGATGACCAACACGGCGGCCACCACCGGGACCAGCACGCTCAAACAGGTCTGCTCGACGGTAATCTCTGAGGGCGGGTATGAACTGCGTGGGGCGCAGCTATCCGCCGGAACTCCCATCACAACCCCGAAAACGCTGACCACTGCCGGGACGGTTTACCCAGTTGTTTCGTTCCGCCTAAAATCAACGCGGCTGGACGGTATCGCCATCCTGACGGCCATATCAATCTTAGGTGTTACCAACAACGCAAACTATCAATGGTCTGTAGTTGTAAACGGCACCACGACCGGCGGCACTTGGGTAAGCGCGGGGACAAACTCTTCGGTTGAATACAACATCACCGGCACGGCGTTTTCCTCTACTGGGGGGCGCATCTTGGCGACGGGCTATTTCCAAGGCTCCAACCAAGGGGCTACCAGCGTTGACATTTTGAAAGCCGCGCTGTTTACCACCCAGTTAGAACGCAACCCTTTCACCCCGACTGCTTATGAGATCACGCTGGCCTGTACAGCGGCATCCAACGGGGATCAGGTGCTTGGCTCTCTGGATTGGGAAGAGATCAGCCGCTAATTGCCTCTGAAGTTACCCCATGATACTATCCACTAACCCTTCTTCCGTGAGGCCACAATGAGCCTAGCCCTTGCCGCTCAACACCTTGCAGCCAAAGGTCGCCACGGCGACTCCACGCTTGTGCACATGACTCCCGGCGAGGTTGCTGGGCTCCAAGCTTTGGCACGCGCTCATGGTCAAACGCTAACCATCAATCCCGAGACTGGCCTTCCTGAAGCGTTCAGTCTAAAGTCTTTGCTGCCGATGATTGCTGGCGCGGGTCTGTCGATGATCCCCGGTGTAGGTCCCGTCATGGCGGCTGGCCTCGTTGGTGGTGGCACTGCGCTGGCTACCGGCAGTTTGCAAAAGGGTCTCATGGCCGGCCTCGGTGCCTATGGTGGCGCGGGTATTGGCGGGGCTTTGTCGGGTGCTGGCGCAGTTCAAGGTCTGAACGCAGCCAGTGCTGAGGCTGCTGCAGCAGGTCAAGCTGAAGCCGCAAAACAGTTGGCTGACGCCAACATGATGGCAAAGTACCAAGCGGCAGGTATTAGCCCGGAGCAAGTTGCTCAAAGTGCTCGTGAGTTTGGTTCAAACCAATTTACCCCTGCTGCGCGTGCTGCGCTCGTCCCGCCATCTGCTACGTCTAACTTCGACAACATGGTGTCGGGCTTCAAAGGTCTTGGTACTGAGGCTGGCCGCAGCGCAGTGATGGAACAGATGGGCGGCCTCAAGGGTTTGGGCAAGTATGGTCTGGCAGCGCTCAGCCCGTTGATGATGTCGCAATCTGAGCAAGCTGCTCAGCGTCCGACAGAGTACCCACACCGGTTTGAGTTTGACGCTGGTGCTACGGGCGCTATTCAACGTCCGGGGGCCGGCCCGGTCAGCTATTTCAACCCGCGCCTGCGGCAAATGGCTGAAGGTGGCAGCACCGGCATGACGGGCCAGTCGGATGAGTACTACCGTTACTTGATGGGCCTTGCCCCATCTCCTTCCGCAGCCTATGCCGCACCTGTTGCTGCCCCCGCTGCGACTCAAGCTGATACTGCCCCTCTGACCGTCACCAATCCTTTGGCTGCACGCCGTGATGTCAATTACTCTGACCCCGGAAGCATGGCGTTTGACGATCCCAACAACCCGCAGAATCCAAACGCTTGGGGGAACCTAACGCCTCTGGAGCAAGCTCAGTTCTATTCCATGAATTCGGGACTGCAAAAGGCTTCAGGCTTTTTGCAAGATGCTTTTGGCCGCACCGCCCTTGGAGCTATTCAAAATTATTTTGTTCCGGGGTATGTTCAGCAGCAAAAAGATATTGTTAGTGGGAAAATGCTAAATGATTACATGCAGCAGTACGACCACTTTGGTAACCCACTGACAATCCCAGATATTGAAGCCGCGATGGCTAACGCCATTGAGGCGCAATACAATGGCGCGGACAACGATGATGCAGCCATGGGCGCTGCAATTGCAGCGGCAGGCCAGCCCGGCGTGGACATTGGTTCTATAGGCCCTTCAATTGGCGACGCTGTTGCTGGCATTACTGATGCTGATGTTAGCGCCGCTGCTGACGCTGCCGCCGCCGCCGAAGGCGACGGTCTAGCTCGCGGCGGTCTCTCCTCCCTCGCCTTTGCCCAAGGCGGCTACAACCTTGGCGACTACTCCGACGGCGGCAGGCTTCTGCGTGGCCCCGGTGATGGTGTGAGTGACTCCATCCCTGCGTCTATTGCCAACAAGCGCCCCGCCCGGTTGGCTGATGGTGAGTTCGTAGTGCCGGCCCGCATCGTGTCTGAGTTGGGTAACGGCTCTACAGAAGCTGGCGCTCGGCAACTCTACGCCATGATGGATCGTATTCAGCGTGCCCGTAAGAAGTCTGTCGGTAAAGGTAAGGTCGCCGTTAACTCTCGCGCTAGCAAGCTACTGCCGGCATGAAAATCAGCGTCGTCCCGATGAGCCAATTACTGGGCGTCGTGTCGGCGCTCAGGCCATATCTTGAAGAGTCGGCAAAATGGTCTCGCGGGCGCGCTACTCCTGAGGACATCGTCCGGTTCCTGATCAACGGCCAGATGCTCTTGCTTGCGGTGCACAATGATGACTCGGTGTACGGGCATGTGATCTGTGAGGTCAAGGCGTATCCTCAGTGCAAGATGCTGACTGTTCAGTACTGTGCAGGGGAGCCGCACCACATGGAGTTTGTGGAAGACGAGATGTACGCGTTGCTGGACAATCTGGCAACGCAAGCCGGGGCTGCTGGTATTGAGTTTGTGGGCCGTCCCGGCTGGAAAAAGTCTGCGCAGAGCCATGGCTACGAAGTGCAAAGCGTGACCTACCAAAAGTTTTTTGAGGTGACCAAATGATTATTCCGAGCAAACATTGCGGCTATGGCGAAGGCGGTCGCCTCACCAGCACCCGGCGCGTCTATGACAGCGGCGGCGGTTCTCAGACTTCAACGCAGATTGCTGATCTTCCCGACTGGGCAAAAGGTACGGCAAAGAACGTGCTTGGTGCCGCAGAGAGTACGGTTTTCCGAACAGACCCCACCAGCGGCAAGATTTCCGGGTTTCAGCCGTATCAGCGTTATGCTGGAGAGCGCACGGCGCAGTTCACCCCCTTGCAACAGCAAGCGTACGGTGCCGCGTACAACATGGATGCTGGCCCCCAAGGATTTGCGCAGGACATCGGCCAGTACATGTCGCCGTACCAGCAGAACGTCATTGACCGGGAGAAAATGGAGGCTGCTCGCACCTCCCAGATGCTAGGTCAGCAACAACAAGCGCAGGCTACCCAAGCAGGTGCGTTTGGCGGCTATCGTGAAGGTATTCAGCGTGCGGAGCGTGAGCGGGGCCTCCGCTCTCAGATGCAGGACATTCAGGCCCGTGGCTCTCAGGCAGCGTATGACCGCGCTGCGGATCAGTTCCGTCAGGGTATCAACCAGCAGATGGCTGTGGGTCAGCAGCAGGCGCAGTTTGGTACGCAGCAACAAGGGCAAATTCAAAAAGCGCTGGACACAAACTACCAGAACTTTTTGGCAGAGCGGCAGTACCCATACCAGCAAGTTGAATTTCTGTCGAACATCCTGCGCGGTACCCCGATGGGCATGACCAACTCGCTCTACGGCGCTAACCCCTCTATCGGATCGCAGCTCGCTGGCCTTGGCACTGCTGCGTACGGAGCAAGTAGGCTGGGCATGTTTGCCGAAGGCGGCGAGGTAACCGCTAAACCCAAAAGCAAGAAGAAAGCCGCCGGCCTTGCCGAGTTGGCTATGACCAAAATTTGAGGACGCCATGCTGAACGTCAACGCAATCACTTCCACGCTGGCAAAGATGCCAGATGCGGCGTTGCAGAAGTACGCTTCGTTGCACAAGGACGACCCGTACATCATGGCGCTGGCTGTGTCCGAGTCCAACCGCCGCAAGCAAATGCGTGGTGCTGCGCAGGCACCGCAGGGTATGCCCGAACCGCCCAAGGTGGCTGATCAAGCCGTGGCCGAGATGGCACCCCAAGAGCTGCCTGAAGATCAGGGTATTGCACGTTTGCCTGCCGGCGACATGAACTTCGCCGATGGCGGCATCATTGCGTTTGGCGATGGTGGGGAAGTTGAGCGGTATCAGGTTGGTGGCGCGCCGCCCAGTGCGGGCACGGAGTTTGCAATTCCCGGCATGACTCAATCGCCTAGGCCGTTTATGCCGCAGACAGGCGCGCCCGAAAACCAATCTCCATGGTTGCGACGGCAGTTTGATGCATTGGTGCAAAGTACGGAGCGTGCTGTTATACAACGTCGTGCGGCAGAAGCGCAGCTGCGTATTCTTAGAGGTGCTGGAACACCGTCTGACCATGAAGCTGTCCGTCAAGCGGCTGCGCTGGCAAACCCTGCGGCACCTCGAACAGAAGTTGGTCAGCGGGCTCCTGCTCCTGCTCCCGCCGCCTCTGCGCCCGCCCCTGCTCCTGCGCCTGCTGCTCCCCCTCCCACCGCACCTGCTGCCGCTACTACCGCCGCTCCAGCCCCTCGTGCTGCGGCCCCTCGTGCTGCGCCTGCCCCTGCTCCCGCTGCCGCCCCTAGTGCTCCAACGGCTGCTGGCTTTGATATGACGCCCAAAGGTTTGCAGGCTTTGCGGGACAAGCTTGGCAAAGAAATCAATGTTGAAGAGCCGGAGGACCTCCGCAAGGCGCGAGAAGCGTTGACTAAGGAAGAAGTTGCCGCCAAAGTTGCTAAGAAGGCTGCCATTGAACGTGATCAAGCCAAGTTTGCAGATGCATTCAAAGGTCGCGAAGAGCGCTTTACCAAGCGGGAAGCGGACCTCGGTAAGCAACGTGAAGAGAACACGGGGTTGGCATTTCTTAACGCTGGTCTGGCCATGATGTCCACGCCGGGCAGCCTCGCCACAGCGCTTGGTAAAGGTGCGCGTGTTGGCACAGAACAGTATGCTGCCGGTCTGGATAAGCTGCGTTCTGCTCAGGATAAGCTGGATGAAGCTCGGGATCGTTTGGAAGAGCTGAAGCTTAACCGGGCGGAGATGAGCGCTAAAGAAATTCGCGAAGTTGAGGCTGAGATTAGTGCTGCCAAGGTGGCTGGTAAGAGCCGTGGCGTTGAAGCGCTGTCCAAGATGTTTGAGGTCAGCAACAAGCGTGCAGACACCATGTTCACCACGTTGGCGGAAGTTGGGCTTACTCAATTCAGGGAAGGCGAAGCAACCAAACGCAACACGGCGGATATTGCAGGCCGGCTTGCAGCAGCTCGTACTGCTGCCGGCGCTCCCAACGCCACTTTGCAAATGGCCGCCGCGCTGGGCGGCGGCAATACGCCCGAACAGCTTCTTGACGGTTTGCGGAAAATAAAAGAAGCCGAGACTGGTAAGACGGATATGCGGACGCTATATGCAACCTATCTGTCCGGTGCGCAGAGAAACCCGGGGGTGGACATCCTGTCCTATCAGCAGTTTGTGGGACAGTTTGAAATTCCTGTTGAACCGCGCAATAATCCTGCTGCACCAGCGGCACCGGGAACGCAACTTGCCCGACCGCCGGGTACGTAATTTCAATGCGCTTTGCCGGGAGTAGCGCCCCGGCTTAAAAATTTGGTGTGGCGTATGGCTCAAAATATCAGGCTGCCGAACGGTTCGTTGTTCCCCATGAAAGAGGGGGAAACCCCCGAACAGGCGCTGAGGGTGGCAGCTCGCTTCTACCCCGAAGCTTTCAAGCTGCAGGAAGAAAAGCCTAGGCAGGACACTACAGGTCTCAAGGCGGCTGCTTCTGCTGGTTTTACCCGGCTTGGCGGAGAGTTTGAGCTGCTCAAGGGCAAGACGGGCATCAAGAGCGAAGCTGAGGCTCAGAAAGAATACGAAGCCGCACAAGCCAAAGCTGCGGCGCGTTTCACGCCTACTGAAAAGGGTTGGACTGAAGACCCCCTTCTGAAGTTTAGAGAAACCCTTGGCGGCTCTCTTCCATACATGGCCTTGCCTGCAACGGCAGGTCTTGCGGCTCTAACTGCTCCGGTATCCGCTCCAGTTGCTGCAGGCTTAGGTTTGTTGGGCGCGGGCGCTGTGTCTGCTGGGCAGTTTACGGGCTCCAACCTTGCCGCTCAAATGGGCACGGGCAAGTCTTTGGAAGAAGCCAGCCTTGGCAAAGCCGTCGCTGCAGCCGTTCCTCAAGCTTTGGTTGACACCGCCGCTATGGCGTTGCTTCCCGGTGTCGGCAAGCTATTCAGCTCTGTTGGCTCCAAGCTAACAACTGAACAAGCCAAGGCCATCGCTAGCCAGACACTAAGCAAAACGATTGCCGACTACACCGCCAAGACTGGAATGGCCATGGGCCGTGAAGGTTTTACTGAGGTTGTGCAGCAGTCGCTTGAACGCCTGCAAGCGGGTCTGAGTATTACCGACCCTGAGGCCCGCAAAGAATACATTGAGAGCTTCATTGGCGGTGCGGTGTTGGGCGGCACACTGGCTCCTGCTGGTCGGTATCTTGAACGTAGCGGTGCGCGCAAACAGGCAGAAGAAGCTGACGCCCAAGACAAGGCAGCAGCTAAGGCTGCGGCAGCCCAAGCCAAAGCAGCAGCGGACGCCGAAGAGGAAGCGCGCAAACAAACGCCGGAGTACATGCGTCAAGTTGTTGCGGAGAGCGCTGCGCTGGAGAAACAAAAGCGCGATCTTCAAGCGCAGATCGTCAGGGCCCCCAAAGGGGAGACACTGACGGAAGAGCAGAAGCAAGCCAACGTCGTCATCAACGCGCAGCTCAAGGAACTTGCGCCCAAGCTGACGGAAGCTGCCAAGGAGAGTAACCGAGTCAAGCCGCTGCTAGCCCAGCTGGATGCGAATGCGCGGGTTGTCGCTGAAGAAGCGCGGCTTGCAGGGTTATCGCCGGAAGAATTTTTTGCAGAGCGAGCGGCGGCTGCTCCGGGTATTACTCCGGCAGAAGCTAAGCCTGTCGAGGGTGATCCGTTTGCTACAGCAACTCCCACATCGCCTGTTGTTGCGTTTGCTCAAAGAATTAAAGCGTTGGCCGACGCGCAGTCTATCGCTACGCCTGAAATTCAGGACTACGTCGCGTATGTAATGACGGACCCGGCCATGGCGTATCAGATGGTCCGGACGGGCACCGCGTTGCCGGGCATGACGCGCAAACAAGCCAACGCTTTCTTAGGCGCACTGGCATTGCAGCTTAAGGCCCTAGAAAAACAGAACACGAGGTTGGGCACCGCTGCTAGAAGTGCCGCCCAGCAGCGCTTGGGTACGGTCGAGGCGGAAGAACAAGCTGCTTTAGAAGAAGCTCAGCGACAGCGAGCCATTCTTGAAGCCGATGCTGCTCGTGAAAGTGAGACTGCGCCGGCGCGCATGCAGCAGATGCTGCTGGGTCAGAAGCCCGGTGAAAATCTTTTGGCTGCTATGCAGACGCAGCCCGGTGTTGTTGCGGCCCGAGCTGAGCAAGCGCAGCGAGAACAAGCTGAGGCCCAGAGTCGTGCCGAGGCCGCTGCCGCTGCCGCTGCTGAAGCTGCTCGGCTGAAAAAGGTTACGCCCGAAGTTGAAGCCCTGCAACGGATTGCTGGGCGGCCTGCCGTTGGTGTTGCGAACCTGATTAACCGACTGCCGATAGAAACCCCTGCACAGGCTACTACGCGAGCAGGATCGTCCGTCATGGGTCGTACTGCGCAAGACCTGCAGGGTTTGCCAATTGGCGCTGAAGGTCAGCCCATCTATACGGCTGAAGAAGAGAAAGCCCCGGAGGCTGAATCCGAACGGGCTCCCGCAACTCGCGTCAAGGGCGAGTTCCGTCTGTTCAATCAACGCGGCGAACCCGCACGGGCATCAGATACCAAGAACATCCAAGAGCGCCTTGCGCGTGTTTTGGCGGAAGCAGACTTGGATCAAGACGCGTATGACTTCCTGCGCCGCGCAGAAGACATCGCCCCCACCGCTAGCCCTGAGGTTCTCTCACTACTAGACCGTCAGCTTGAGCGTATTGAGCGTGGAGAAGAAGGTATTGTTGGACCTGAGGTCAAGGGCGAACGCCCGGCTAGGTATCAAGGCTTCCCCGTGCAGGGAACCCGGGCTGAGGTAGCAGCGCCTACTATGGCGGACCTGCGTGACATTCAGAACAACGCGTCCGCAGACCCCAAGACGCTGACTGATCTGCAACGCAAGCGTGTCAAAGCGTACAACCGGTACATCGATGAGGGTAAGACCCCTGCGCAAGCTGCTGGCTACGCTTATCGTGACGTTGTTGCCCAGCCTGAAGGTGAGCGTGTTGCTACTGCAACCGGAGAAGTCCCTCGTACCAAGCGCGGCAAAGCCGACACAGGTCGTACGCTAACGCTTGGCAGTGCTGAACCCGCTACCCCACTGTCGCTTCGAGGTGAGTTGGAGCCTTTGCTTCGCGCTGCCGAGGAGGCTGCCGGTACTGGCCCCATCGATGCCGCACAGCGTCCTCTGTTTGAAGAGGAAGAAGCCAAGCTCGGTACCGCGTTTAGTACCCCCGAAGAGTTTGCAGCGTTCTTGCGCAGCAGCGAAGCCAACGCCATGCGTGGGGCGGTCATTCAAGCTAAAGGGGCGCTTGACAAGCTGGACGCACTTCCCGGACTGCAAGCGCGTGTTGCAGAACTTGCCGCGCAAATTGAAAGACTTACCAAACTGCGCCTTGAGCGCAACACACTTAAAGAACTGACCAAAAACCGCGACGCGATCTTGGCTGCGCAAAAGAAGCAGAGCAGTCTCAATGCCGCAATCACCAAGGCGGTGGTGGGGCGTATGGAGTTGTTGGGTCAGATTCAGGCCCTCACCGAGCACAAGCAGCGCTTGGAAGAAATTCTGGGCAGCAAGATGATGCCCGGCATGCGTGCAAAGAACAAAGTTGCACCTGCCGTGGCGGCAACCGAAAAGCTGCGCAAAGAGTTGTCGCAGGTTCTGCAGCAGCTTGAAGCTGCGCAGGCCAGCATGACTAAGATGATGTCCGGCGCTGAGCGTGCCGAGACCATGCTACGAGCGCTAGCTGCACAGAACCGGTTGGCCGAAATGCTTGCCTCTCGCGGTGAGGCAGCGACGGTGCTGATGTTCCCTGACTCGGTCATTGAGAACGCCCAGAAAGATTTAGCTGCAGCTATCGCAGAACTGGCACCGGTTCAAAAGGCAGAAGCCAAGCAACGTCTAGACGCAATCGTTGAGGCCGGCAACAAACGCCGCGAGCAAGCGGCTGTGGAGAAGGCGAAGGCGGAACAAGCGCGTACCGATGCTCGCAAAGAAGAGCAGCGTCGGTTGGAAGCCAAGTTTTCTGAAGTTGCAAACAGTCAGGTAGTGCCGGCATTGGACATGGCGCAACGGGATTCGCGAGAGATGGGGCCGCCCAGCTTTAACGCCGTTGAACTTGCCAATCTGGACACTAGTCCTGCAAAAACGCTTGGTGGGTATCGCAGCGCAATTACCAACTTGGAAAAGGCGGTTCGCAAAGCGCAAGAGAAGTCCAAGCAAGCTCGGCTGCAACGACTGAATGCGCTCAAGGCGCGTGTTATCAAACTTGAAGAGCAGTATAGAAACACAAAGTCTGCCGATGAGCGTGAAGCGCTGACCCCAAAAATTGAAGCCGCGACGGATGACTACGCTGCAATGGCAGAGAAGCTTAATGCGCTGCCGCTAACGTGGAAGGGCATGGCTGCGCAGATTAAGCAGCTTTCTATTTTGTACAACAAAATGGAATTCTTGGAAGCCAAGATCGGTCCCAACGGCGAGTACGCTGCAAGCATCCAAGAAGAGCGAGATAACTTCCGGGCGCTGCTTAATAAAGAGGCGCGAGAGAACAAAGCCAAAGAAGCTGCGGCTAAAAAGAAAGCTGCTGAGGCAGCTGAAGCTAAGGAAGCTGCCAGCCGCGCTGATGCGCCCACCACTACTGGCGAAGCGCTCACTCGTACGCAAGTTGCTAAAGCACGCAAGGCAAAGAAGACGGTCTTTGGTACGGCCACAGGCAGCGCTGCCGAGGCGACTGCCGCAGAAGCAACCGCAATCCAAGCACGTGCAGTAGCAGAGCGGACGGTCATCGAAGCCAGAGCTAAGCTAGCCAGAGGCGAAGAGCTGACTGACCTTGAGAAGAGCATCCTTGCGCAAGCAGACGCTAAGGCAAAGACTGAGGAAGCTACGGCTGAAGAAGCTACGGCTGAAGAAGCTACGGCTGAGGAAGAAACTGTGGCTGAGGAAGCTACGGCTGAAGAGGAGGTTCCTCTCGAAGAGGAAGTCAACACCGAGCCCACTATTGAGACGGTGGTCGGCCCTGAAGCCGCTACGGTTGTTAAGGCAGAGGTCGCCAAGCTAGCGCCTGAAGAGACGGCCAAGCTGGAAGAGGCGTACGGAGCCAAGAAGAACAGCAAGAAGTTCCTTGCTCAGCTTAGTGCTGACATCGTTGACATGGTCAACAACGGCGGTAGGGCCGTTGCCAAAGGCATCAGGGCCATCGTCAACAAGATTGCTTCGGGTGTCCTCGCCACGGCGATGATCTTCAACCCGCAGTTCTCTGCCACACATCTGTCGTTTGATCTTCCGCAAACGTACAAGCAGACCATCACGCAGCAAGTGGATATCAGGGCGGAAGTCCCTGCGGAAGCTCGGGAACAGATGAGCCCGTTGGCGCAGATGGTCTACGAGAACATGGCTCCTGCCGCTAAGGCTTCCGGCAAAGGCTTTGGTATTGTGGACAAGCCCAACGGCACATCCCATTACTTTAAGGCTGATGGCAGTCTGATTGTTCAGGGCGCTACGCTTACGGGCAAGGATGTCGGCGACGTAGAGCGCGGCAACTCGCTGACAGGCGGTGCAAAAATTACCCCCGCCGGGAAATTCACGTTGGCATACACGCGTGATTCTTCGTACACCGGCGGCTATCGTTTTGATCTGGCAGAAACATTCAGGCCCGGCGAAGGTGTTATTGCCATCCACGCGGTGTATGTGGGCGACCCGAAAGAAAACAGACTGGGTCGGCTCCTGTCCCCCACCGGCACAGACAACCGCATCAGCTACGGTTGTATCAACACGACGAACGAAATGTTCGTCAACAAACTGATGCCCAACTCCTCGGAGTTAAACGGTGGAATGCTACTGGTTCTTCCCGACGCCACGGAGAAGACGGCTGAAATGTTCCCGAAGCAGGTGCAGACAGTCACCAAGACTTTTGAAGGCGTAGAGAAGACGGCAAAGACAGGGACCTCGACGCGCTTGTTGCTTGGCAAGGAAGAAAAGCTCAACGTCGATTCATTGAAGTCGCTGTATCGAACCTCTAAGCGTACCGGCACGGCGCTCAAGCCGCAGACCATCCGTGGGCTGGTTGACTCCGTTGTTGGCAGCTTTGCCAACGTGCCGGAGATTGAGATCGTTGAGAACGAGCGCCAACTGCCCGACAACATCCGTGCGCAGGCTAAGGCTGACAAAGTCGAAGGCAGCATCCCCGGCGTGTTTGATCCCAACAGCAACAAGGTGTATCTCGTTGCCTCCAACCTGTTCGACCCTGCCGATGTTTTCACGACCATCGCACACGAGGTGACCGGACACTTTGGCCTTCGCAGCTTGCTTGGCGCTGGCTATGCCGCCGAGATGAACCGCATCTACAACGGCAACCGCGACGTTAAAGCCAAGGCCGACGCCAAGATGCGCGAGACTCCCTCGCTGAACCAGAACACGGCAACGGAAGAAGTGCTGGCCGATATGGCTGAGCGCGACCCCAACGCCAAGGGTCCGGGTGTTTTGCGTGCGGTCTACGACGCGCTGCGCAGTTTCATTCGCCGTGTGTTCGGGCAGTCCGTGTCGGACAAGCAAGTTCAGCAGCTCGTTGCCAATGCTCGCCGTCATGTGGTTCAAGGTGGCGTCAATCGTGTTGCCGAGACTGGCAAGGCCGCCCCGCTGTACCGCGTTGCTAAACCCAAGTACGAGTCCGAGAATGCGCTGACTGACTTGGCCGACCGAATCATTGCGCAGCCCGAGGGCTTCATCGAGAGAAACAAATCCAATCTCGCGCTGAAGGCTGAGATGAACGCTGTGGATATGCGTGCGGGTTTGCAAGAAGCTCTCAAGCGCGGTGCCAAGGAGCTGGGCAAAGACGACCTGTTCACGCAGGCCATGTATAACGTGCGCAAAGCCGATCAGTACATGCCGCTGGTGTACACGGCGCTCTCCAACGGTCCGCTGGAGTTCTACACCGATGACAAAGGTTTGCGTGGGCTGAGGTCTAGCAACCAGAACCCCGCACAAGATATTTTTAACGCCGTCAAGGCCGTGCCCGGCAAGAACACGCAAGCTAAGTTTGCGTTGGCGTCCACCTACATGATCGCTCAGCGGGCGGCCAACAAAGGGCTGAGCAAGCTGGACATCGGCGAGCTGGGCCTGAAAGAGTCTGACCTAGCAGCGGCAATGGCAGCGGTTAACGCAGACCCTGAACTCAAGAGTTCTCTGGAAGAAGTGCGCCGCCAGTACAACGCCTACAACGAAGGACAGATCAAGCTTCTTGCCGACGCTGGCGTGATCTCCAAGGCCGAAGCAAAGCAGTGGCTCAAGGATGGTGACTACGTTCCTTACTACCGTGTGCGTCCGGATGGCACGGCGGAGCTGGTGTTCGGTGGTGAGAAGACGCTGACGATTGGTGACATTCGCACCCAGCCGTATCTGGCTGAACTCAAAGGCGGTGAGAGCAAGATTTTGCCGCTCAACGAATCGCTGATCCGCAACACCATGCTGATCACCCGGGCGGCGCTGACCAACAACGCCACCAAAGAAATTGCCTACGCCATGCAGGAGTTTGGTGAAGGTAAGGGTGCAGACGGCAAGAACGCTATGCCGATCAAGCGTGGGCACGGGCCGGCAGGGACAGACATCATTCGGTTTAAGCAAGAGCCTGATCCGAAAGACCCGAAGGACGACGGTCAGCGTTGGCTGCGCATCAGCACCAAAAACACCACGATGGAAGGCATTCCTGCCGAGATGGTGGTCAAGAGCCTTGAAGGCGCACACCTGACATTGCCTGCGTTCTTGAAAATTGGCGGTATTGCCGGCGACTGGCTGCGCAAGGGCGTGACCCGGATGCCTCCGTACATCTTCCGCCAGCTTATTCGTGACCCGATGGCAGCGTCGTTCACTGGCGGTTTGAATTACGGGCCGTTCCGTGCCGTGGTTATGGCGGGTGCTGAATTCCTGCGCAGCAGCGCCGGGCGTAGCGCGGCGACTAAGAACCTGATTGAGAAGGGTCTGATCCAAAGCGGCATCTTCACTGGCGATCCCGATGACATGTCGGCGTTTGCTACGCAGCTTGCCAGCGGCAAAGACGGTTCTGCTATTGACCGTTTGATGGGTTTGTTGGACCGTGCGGCGATTCGTGCCGATGCTGCCACACGAGGTTTGGTGTACGAGAACGCACGCAAGAATGGTCTGTCGGAAGTAGAAGCCGACCTGATGACCATGGAGTCCATGAACTTCTACAAGCGCGGTCTGTCGCCTACGGTGCAGTACGCCAACCGCTTGTACCCGTTCATGAACGCGCAGATTCAGGGCCTGAACGTCTTGGCCAAAGCGATGCGTGGGAAGATGCCTTTCGAGGAGCGTCAGCGTATCCAGCGCAAGTTCTGGAACAACGCGGTCATGTTGTTTGGCGTCGGTCTGGTGTACGCCATGGCTATGGAGGACGACGAGACGTTCAAGAACGCCAAGCCCCGGGACAAGTACACGAACTTCTTTGTACATCTGCCGGGCGTCAGCGAGCCTGTGAAGATTCCCTTGCCGTACGAATCTGGCTGGTTCTTTACCGCCGCCGTGGCGCTTGCCGATGCTATGAAGGCGGAGACAAACAGCAAGCAGCAGCTCAAAGCGCTGCGAGACATTTTTCTCTCGTCTATTCCGGGGTATAGCTCGGTTGTGCCGCAAGCGGTCAAGCCGCTGTTCGAGGTGTGGACGAACAAGAACTTCTTCTCTGGTCAAAACATCGAGTCGATCTCCATGCAGAACCGCAGCCCGGAGGAGCGCTTCAACGCCTCCACTACGGAAGCTGCCAAGATGCTGGCAAAGGTGTTGCCGCTGTCTCCGGTGCAAATCGAGCACATTGCCCGTGGCTACTTCGGTACCGCACCGCTGGCGCTCATGTCCGTGGCTTCTAGCTTCATGCGTGAGGAGACCAAGGGTGAAGCGCCTGCGCGCCGACTGTCAGAGACTCCCATACTTGGTACGGTGTTCCAGAAGAAGTACGGTGGGGCAGATGCGGACACCATGTACGCGTTTGCCAAGGAAGCCACGCAACGCGCCGCGTCTCTGAAGGACATCCAGAAGAACGGTACGCCGCAAGACGCCAAAGAGTACTTGGCCAACCACCGCACCGAGATCATGCTGGCACCCATGGCGCGCAACTTTGAGATGCTGCTGGGACGCCTGCGCACGCAGGAGGATGTCGTGCGCAACCGCAAGGACTTGAACGCAGAAGAGAAACGCGCTCGCCTTGATCAGCTCGATAAGGTGCGACAGGACTTGGCCAACAAGTTCAATGCGGCGGTGCGGAAGGTCGAGGAACGACAGGCTTCCTGAAGAACCATACGCCAGCAGCCCCGTCCTTGATGCCGGGTATGGCTTGAGCGTCGAGTATGCGTTCGCTGACCGCCTTGGTCAGCCCATACTCGCGCATCTTTTCAAAGTCGAGGCAGGGGACGAAGAACCCCTGCCCCTTCTCAAGCCGCTTCCAAGGCAGGCGGATTCTGGAGTATTTCACCCACGTCCTCCAACCGACGCCGCACCTTGATCGCTTGCACACGCATGGGCGGGGCCTTGGTCTTGGCCGTCATATCCTTCTTGAGGAACTCGACCATGATGTTGTTGGTCTCTGCCAGCTTCTTGCAAAACGCGGCATAGCCGAAACTGTGCGCGGCGCAGTGGGCCTTCATCATCTGCTCCTCGATAAAGAAGTCGCAGTAGCCCGGCGTGAGGTTGTGCTCCACTCGCCCAGAGATAGATGACCGGGTGATACTCTCGTCGGCCTCCCGACCCATACCGAACTCTGCCATCAGCGCGTTGCTCTGGGAGTGGCGACGGATCACCAGCAGCTTGCCGAAGTTCTCGCTGATGAACGAGTTGAGCACGTTCTCCGCTGTCCGGACGTTGCTGCGCATGGACTTGCGCATGAAGTTAACCACATCCTTGTACGCCCCGATGATCTGCTTGAGCGGCAGATCGATGATGCCCAGATACTTCTGGCTCCACAGAGCGCCCGCAGCCACAGCGCAGCCGATACCAGCCATCCAGAAGCGCTCGTCGTTGGTGGCGTTACACACCTGATACATCCGCTGCACGGAATCGTTGGTCAGTTCCGACAACGTGTGCTCGTTGTCCACCATGTACTCAGCCATCTTGAAGCCGACCACGCCGTAGTTCTGGTGCAAGCTCTTGATGATCTCCACCTCAGCCGGGGTCCAAGAGAGCTGGTCCTCGATGATGTACTCCAGCAACCGGCGCAGCTCACCCTCGGATGAGTGCTTGCGCACGCCAGTCAGCCAGTCCACGCCGTGCGTGTTGGAAGACAGCATCGCGATGGTGAACCACGTCGAAAGGTTCAGACGCTCCTTGTTAGCGCCGGACTCCATGCGCTCCTTGCCCTTACCTTCCGACATGTCCAGCAGGAAGCCGGGGAACCACTCAAAGTCCTTCCGGTTGTTGTTGGTGATCTCATCAGAGATCAGGGGATGGCAGTGCAGCATACCCAGCCGCTGCTGCATCGCAACAGGAGACGTGGACTTGCCCGTGCGGTAGCGCACCGGGTGACCCCAGACCGAGGCCGCCAACTCCAGCGCCAGCGACTTGCCTGTGCCGGACTCAGTAGAGGCACAGTGAACCGTCATGCCTGCCAGCCCTGTGTAGCGCATGAGGGGAGCGCCAGCGCCCAGCAGCATGATGGATAGGTGCTTGTACATCTTCTTCTCGATCAGCATGCTGACCACAGCACGCCAGCCCTCCAGCGTCCCCTTGGGTTCCGTGAAGGACACGATGTTCTCCAGCCCGGGCATCGGCACCTTGACTGGGGGTTTACCCTTACTGAAGATGCGGCCAGCAAACACGTAGTTCTTGTCCTGCTGCCAGCCGTAGTGGTCGGGGACTGTCAGCGCACGCTTCTCAAGGCCAGCCTGCTCGACGCAGGCGCGGACGTAGTCGAACAGGTTCTTGTCGTTGCCTGCGCCGAAGCTTGCCATGACGTTCTGCTGGGCCAGCGCTTTGGTCGTCTCATCCTTGGACACCATCGCCTTGCTCGGCACCATCACATCCACCGGGCCCTCGGGACGCAGCGCCAGCATATGCACAGTGTGGTCGCCATGGGCGTTGAGGATGTCCACCACGAACAGGTCGTAGGCCAGCAGCATGACGTGCTTCTTGGCCTTGGTGCCGTCGGCCATTTCAATCTCGCGTTCTTGGAACACGCCGCCCTTTTCTCCGTAGGCATAGCCTTTGGGCGGTACCGGGCGCTTAACCGGTACTGGCTCAGCCACTTCGCTGACATCCTCGAACTTCGCCAGAATCTCTTTCTCTTCCGTGTTGATGCTCGCCTCGCGCCCCAAGGCCAGAGGGTTGGTGATCTTGCCCCAATTCGGGCACTTGGCGCAGATGCCGGGGTTCTCAGAGTCGAACTTGATGCAGGGGTAGGGGCCCTTGATCTCGCGCAGCTTCTGGTTCATGCGCTCGGTGTCGTACGGGTGCAGCTTGCTCAGCCACACGGTGGCCTTCTCGTTGTCCTCGCACTTCTGCGCGATGCTCAGCCAGCCACGCCACAGCGGCTCCATGCCGTCGTCTTCTGCGTTCTCGATGAAGTGCTCAAGCTGGCCGCAGCCAGAGCCAGCCTGCGTAGCCTTGACGATGTTTTTGAACCGCGTGATGCTGTTCTCAAAGAGCTTGACACTGGTCGCGGACGGGGCAAGGGAGGGGCGGGTGCCGGGCAGGGACACCACGTTGCTGGGCGCTGTGACTGGGGGAGTGCCGCCCAGCCCAAGCTGGCCGATGATGGCCGAGGCAAGGATGTCGAAGTCGAACAGCACGCCTTCTTGCAGTATCCGCACGGGGCGCGGCTCAGGGTATGCAGCCTTGAAGTTAAGCGTGTCAGGCCAGCGCAGAACCCGGGCAGCATCTGCCGTCACGGTCATGTCGATCTTCAGCCCTTCCTGCTTGCACAGGCGCTTGAAGTTCTCGGCCACCGGCTTCCACGAGGTGATGTCCTGCGTCTCGGTCAGGGGCCAGTAGATGTGGTACCCGCCGCCCGAGTCGATGATGTAGGGCTGGCCTAGCTCGTGCAGCCCCGTCTTTTGCATGAAAGCGTTGAACGCCTCCATGCCGGCTTCCTTGGTGCCGTAGGTCTTGGGGCCATCCTCGTTGCAGTCGATGTCCACGAACAGCGACTTGATGTGCCGTGCGTTGGTAGCCTCGCGGCTGCCCGCTTCCTCGAACGTCGCCAGCGCGAAGTAGGTGTTGTACTTGGCCTCGACCCACTCGTCTACCTTCGTTTGTAATGCATCGTGCGTCTCCTCGAACTTGTGCTCTTTTCGTTTTGTGGTCAGTTCTGCTGCGCAGTAAACCCCGTGACCGGGAGGCGGCAAAACCACCGCGAAGAACTCCTGCGGTGTCATTCAGATTCCCGGTGAGGTTACTTGTGTTCGTCCAGCATGTGCATGAGGCGTTCGGCCAGTTCACGCACCCAGTTTTCGGGAACCTTGTCGTAGCCCATCATGTAGATGTGCTGCAGGAGTTCTTCATCGCTCAGGTTGTGAGGTTGTATTCCCGGCATATTCTTCTCCACGCCTCGTCGGCGTTGCTTGATGTTCTGAGGATTTCCAAGAGGAACTCGGCGCGGTCTCGGTAGCCCACGAACACCTCAGTGCCCGTGAACCAGTTGTAGACCGTCTGCCGTGTCACTCCCAGAGCTTTGGCGATTTTGGTGACGGGGAAGTCGTGATAGACCGCCCAGCGCCCGAGCTGGTTACCCAGCGACTTAGGCGTCTTCGCAACCGCATCAATAATTTTTTGTGAGTAGGGCATGGTGTTAGGGCGGGAGGTAGCGTGGTGACAGACCAGAGGAAACGCTATCGTATGCATGTGTGTTTATGTCTAACGAGGCGTTATCCGAACCCCGGCACACGCATAGCGACCGCTCTTGCTACCTCCCGAAACTTCTTACTCGTCGTCCCAGTCAGCGACGATGTCAGCCAGCTTGCCCTTCTTGGCAGGCACAGCCTCGGCTTTGGGTGCGGCCTTGCGAACCTCGGGCTCCTCGTCCTCGCTCACCGCAGGGGCAGCCTTCTTCTTGGGCTTGGGCGCTTCCTCTTCTTCCGCCTCAGCCTTCGCATCCGGGCGCTTGCCCTCCAGCAGCATCGGCGCGGTTTTGGTCACGCCATCTGCGCCAGCAGGGGTCATCATCACGGCGCGCTGAGCCTCAACGCTCTGCGACTTGTCCTGCACGGTCTCGTACTCGTCTTCCGTCAGCCAGCGCTGGGGAGCGAAGGTCAGCTTGGGGGACTCAGCAGTCGTGTCGAACTTCATGCGGGTCACCACCATGTCGAGGTTGACCGGAGGAGTCTGCGAACCCGCCCACCGTGCGTATGCTTGCAGCGGCAGCTTGTCGCCCTCACCCTTGCCGAAGATGGACGTAGCAGGCAGCGTGAGCTGCAGCACATCACCGCTGGGATTGTTGGCCAGCACCAAAGCCAGACGCTGTTGGTAGCGGCAAGCGCGGGAGTTACCGTTGCCAGAGCCTGCGATGTTCTGGGGGCACTTGGCGCAGGTCGATGCCTGCGGGCTCTTGATGGACTTGTCGGGAGTCTCACCGTCGTTGCTCCAGCAATCCGGGGCCACAGCGGCTGCGTCCTTGTCGTACTTACCTGCGTAGAAGATGCGGC
>Ga0315901_10000758_pt1 | contig 47022 bp, 45 predicted proteins | sample LakEriMetagenome_10_FD_203761 | JGI IMG/M metagenome (GOLD analysis project Ga0315901, IMG submission 203761) | Freshwater fungal communities from buoy surface, Lake Erie, Ohio, United States - Buoy 2 MA116 | ecosystem: Environmental > Aquatic > Freshwater > Lake | place: USA: Lake Erie, Ohio...
ACACCGCCCGCTTCGGCCGGTGGCTCGAGATCGAGCTGCTCGCCACCGAGGCGCACGTCCCGCTGGGCGTCGTGCCCGCCGACCACGCCGCGGCCTGCCGCGACCGGGCGCCCGTCGTCGACGACGCGTTCGTCGCCGCAGTGTCCGAACGCGAAGCGGTCACCGACCACGACGTCGCCGCCTTCGTCGACGTCGTGCAGGCAGCGATCGGCGCGCCGGCCGGTGCCTGGATCCACTACGGGCTCACCAGCAGCGACGTCGTCGACACGGCCTGGTGCTGGATGCTGCGCGACGCTGCCGACCTGCTGATCGACGCGTCGACGGAGCTGCTCGGCACGCTCGTCGAGATGGCGCACCGCCATCGCGACACGGTGATGATCGGTCGCACCCACGGCGTGCATGCCGAGCCGACCACCTTCGGCGCCAAGGTCGCCCTGTGGGCGCTGCAGGTGGACCGCGACCGGCAGCGACTGCGGGCGGCCCGCGAGGTGGTGTCGGTGTGCAAGCTGAGCGGTGCCGTCGGCACGTACTCGAACATCGACCCGAGCGTGGAGCGCTTCGTCGCCCACCGCCTCGGGCTGCGGCCGGTGCCCGCCACCCAGGTGATCGCCCGCGACCGGCACGCCGAATACCTGTGGGCGTGCGCGTCGGTCGGCTCCACGATGGAGCTGATCGCGGTGGAGCTCCGCCACCTCCAGCGCACCGAGGTGCGCGAGGTGCAGGAGGGGTTCAAGCCGGGGCAGAAGGGATCGTCCGCGATGCCGCACAAGAAGAACCCCATCTCGGCCGAGACGATCAGCGGACTGTCACGCGTGTTGCGCGGCAATCTGCAGGCCGGGATGCAGGACGTGGCCCTGTGGCACGAGCGCGACATCTCGCACAGTTCGGTCGAGCGTGTGGTGCTCCCGGACTCGTCGTTGCTCGCCCACTACGTCATGAAGCGCGGCCGGCGACTGCTCGCCGGACTCGTGGTCGACGAGGCCCGGATGCGCGCCAATCTCTGGTCGAGCCACGGCCTGGTGTTCAGTCAAGGGGTGCTGCTCGCACTGGTGCAGGCGGGACTCACACGGGACGACGCCTATCGCATCGTGCAGGGAGCCGCGATGCGCTCGTGGGACGAGGGGACCGACTTCCGGACGTTGCTGGAGGCCGACGGCCAGGTGGCGGCGCTCGGTGGCGGTGTGCTCGATGCGGCGTTCGACCTCGATCGGTCGCTCCGGAACGTCGGCGCCGTGTTCGAGGCGCTCGACGAGCTGCGCACCTGAAGCCTGCGAATCCGGCCCGGACGGGCCGGATCGGGGGTCAGCTCGCGCCGCGGCTGATGCCGGCGGCCTTCAGCACGCTGGCCTCGACACCCACTTCGCGCCACGTGGCGTAGCTGATGCCCTGGCGCTCGCTGTACGACTTCGCCACCTTCACGAACTCGGCCTCGAGCGCGGTCATGTCGACGGCGGCGCTCATCGTCTCCAGCTCGTCGGTGAGATTGCGGCGCTCCTGGACGAGGCGGAGCTCGTCGAGCGGATCGGCGACCTCGAGCTCTTCTTCGATCTTCGCGAGTCGCGCCTTGATCGAATCCGGGGTGCGCTTGCGGCCGCGCTTGGGCTTGTTCGAGCGCAACGCATCCAGGTAGTCACGCACTGCGCGACCCTCGACACGACCGGCTGCCATCGCTGCCTTGTGCTGGTCGCTCAGTGGATTCTTCGGACCCTTTTTCGCCATGGACGGACAGCGTACCCCCCTCCGTCAGTCGGCTGCACGATCGGATCCATAGACCCCAATTCGGTGAGAATCCCTGTCGGAATTGACGCCCTTGCGGTGGGTCCCATGGAGACGGATCCGGCGACCGATCGGTCGACCTGCGGGTAGGGTCGTGCCTCCATGGATCTCGGCGCCCTGTTCGACCTCGCCCCGCACGGACCGGACACCTTCGTCGGGGTCGGGCCCCGCTATCCGTGGGGCGGCCTGTTCGGTGGCCAGATCGTCGCCCAGGCACTGCGAGCCGCTGCCGGCACGGTCGACGACGACCTCGAACCGCACTCGCTGCGCGCCTACTTCATCCGCCGCGGCGACCACACGGAGCCGATCCGTTACGAGGTCGACCGCATCCGCAACGGCCGCAGCTTCTGTACGCGTCGCGTCGTGGCCCGCCAGGCGATCGGTGCGATCTTGAACCTCGAGGCGTCGTTCCAGCGTCCGGAGTCCACCGTCGACCTGCAGACCGTCTCGATGCCCGCCGGCCTTCCGGCCCCCGACGAGTGCCCCGACGACGGCTGGACGTCGTCGTTCGCCCGCCGCCCCGTCCCGCAGGCCGCCTTGCGTGCCGCCGGCGCGACCGGTGCGGGCCGGGTGGCCGCATGGCTGCGCGTCGACGACGTCGTGGCCGCCGACGAGCTCGTCCACCGCTGTTGGCTGTCGTACATGAGCGACGACATGCCAACGGACTCGGTGCGTCACGCGCTCGCCGAAGCCGAGGATCCGCCGGTCACCGACATCGACCTCTGGTGGGCCGGCAGCTTCGCCGCCAGCCTCGACCACACCGTCTGGTTCCACCGCCCGATGCGGGTGGACGAGTGGCACCTCTACGACTTCTCGTGTCACAGCTACGTCGGTGGTCGTGGAGTGTCGGTCGGCCACGTCTTCACCACCGCCGGCGTGCACGTCGCCACCGTGGCCCAGGAGGTGCTGCTGCGCCGCGGCACCCGCCCGGCGGGCTGACCCCGGCGACCACGCAGCGCTAGCGTCGGCCGGCGTGCCCGACACGTCCGCGTCCCCCTCTTCCCCCTCTTCCCCCTCTTCCCCCTCTTCCCCGAGGTCGCTCCCGCCCCTCGACCCCGCCCGCCACGCCCTGCGCGAGCACGTGCTGCGGCACAGCGTGAAGCACGGCGAGTTCACGCTGAAGTCCGGGGCGACGAGCACCTGGTTCCTCGACACGAAGCAGACCGCGTGCCGTCCCGACGGTGTGCTGCTCATGGCCGACGTCGCCCTGTCGCTCGTCCCAGCGGACGCCACCGCGATCGGCGGGCTCACCGTCGGCGCCGACCCCGTCGCCTACGCCGTCGCCGCGATCGGTGCCACTCGCGGTGTGTCACTCAAGAGCTTCACCGTTCGCAAGGAGGCGAAGGACCACGGCATCACCGGCCGCATCGCCGGCGCCCTCGCGCCCGGGGACCGGGTGGTGATCACCGAGGACACCGTCACGCGCGGCACCTCGATCATGGAGGCCGTCGAGGTGGTGCGCGCCTTCGGTGCCGAACCGGTGCTGATCACCGTGATCGTCGACCGGGGCGGGACGTGCGGGGCGATGGCGGAGGCGGCCGGTGTGCCGTTCCGCCCGATGCTCACCGCACCCGACCTCGGGTTCGGCTACGGCACCTGATCAGGCCACGGCTGCTGCATGGGGGCGGGTCGCGAGCCGCATCGCGTCCTCGCTCGGCATCGGTCGGCCGATCAGGTAGCCCTGCACCATCTGGCACCCGAGCTCGCGCAGCACCTCCAGCTCGGCGCCCGTCTCCACGCCCTCGGCGAGCACCACGTGGTCGAGGGCCTTCGCGAGGTCGACCATCGCACGGACGATGCACTGGTCCTGGGTGGACGACGCGAGGCCGGCCACGAACTCGCGGTCGATCTTCACCATGTGCACCGGGAAGCGGCGCAGGTAGGCGAGCGACGAGTAGCCGGTGCCGAAGTCGTCGATCGCCACCCGGATGCCGGCGAGCTTCAGCTCGCGCAGGCGCTCGAGCGCTGTGTCCGGGTCGTCGAGCAGCATCGTCTCGGTCATCTCCAGCACCACCCAGTGCGGTGGCACGTCGTGGCGGCGCAGCGCGTCGCGCACCCGACCGAGCAGGTGCGGTGACTGGAGCTCGCGACCGGAGATGTTGACGTGCACCACCAGCGGCTCGCGACCCTGCGACAGGCGCTCGCGGTTCCAGGTGGCGACGTCGCGGCAGGCGACGTCGAGCATCCGGTCGCCGAGCGCCTGGATGAGCCCGGTCTCCTCGGCCACCGGCACGAAGCGGTCGGGACGCACGTCGCCGAGCACCGGGTGCACCCAGCGCGCGAGCGCCTCGAACCCGACCAGCTCGTCGCCGTCGGCCCGCTTCACCGGCTGGTACGCGACGGTGAGCTCGCGGCGGGCGATCGCGATGCGCAGCCCGCGCTCGAGCGTCGCCCGCTCGGCGGCGGTGATGCGCAGCAGGTCGTCGGCGACGTCGAAGCAGTTCCGGCCCCGGTCCTTCGCGCGGTACATCGCGAGGTCGGCGTCGTGCAGCAGCGCGTCGGCGGAGGGGTGGTGCGGGCCGGCGTGGGCGATGCCGATCGACACCGACACGTGGGTCTGCTCCTCGTGCAGGTCGAACGGCTCGGCGAGCGCCTCGAGGATCCGTTCGGCGATGCCGCGCACGAGCTCGGTGTCGCCGGCGCTCTCCACCAGGATCACGAACTCGTCGCCACCGAGGCGGGCGACGGTGTCGATGCTGCGCACGCACCGGAGCAGGCGCTGCGCGGCAACGGTGAGCAGCCGGTCGCCGGTGCCGTGACCGAACGAGTCGTTGATGTGCTTGAAGCGGTCGAGGTCGCAGAACAGCACGGAGGGCCACGCACCCGAGCGGCGCGCCCCCACGAGTGCGAGCTCGATGCGCTCGGTCACCACGGCGCGGTTCACGAGGCCGGTGAGCTGGTCGTGCGACGCCTGCCAGGCCATCCGCTCGCGAGCCGACTCGCGCTCCGCGTTGTCGGTGATGATCAGGAGCCCACCGACGCACACGTCGCCGTCGGTGAACGGGATCAGTGCGACGTCCGCGGCCACCAGGTGCTCGGGGAGCACCGCGGCCGCGCCGGTGCGCAGCTGCTCGCGGCCGCCGACGGACACCAGTCGGACGTCGTGCCGCTCCCAGCGTCCGCCGAGCAGCACGTCGTCGAGCTCGGCGAGCGGCACGATCGGCCGGAGCTGGCCGTCGCGGCCGACCATGAACACCGCCTCGTCGAGCGAGTGGTCGACGAGCGCGTCCACCGGGCCGAGGAGGCGGGCCGCCTCCGGGTTCGCGTCGGCGATCCGACCCGAGCGCTCGATCACCACGAGCGCGGTGGGCACCGAACCGAACACGACCTCCAGGCGCTCGCGCTGCGACGTGAGCACCTGCTCGGTGGCGAGCCGGAGCTCGCGGAAGCGCTCGGAGAACTCCTGCGCCGACGCCTGGAACGTGGCCTCGGCGACCGCCTGCTCGCGGTCGACCTCGACGTAGGTGCGGTTGACCTGCGAGACGAAGGTGAGCCACTGGGGGTGCGTCGGGGTGGCGGGGCCGATCCCGGCCTCGGCGAGCTGACGCACGAGGAGCGGATGACGCTCGGACGAGGCATCGTCCGGTGCCGCAGCGACCTGCGTGGGGTCCCACGTCGGGGCGGGCGGCGGCACCTGCACGGTCTCCTGCGTCACGTGGTCGGGGCTCGTCATGGGTGTCCTTCCAGCGGGTCCGGCAGGTCCGGCAGGTCCGGCGGCTCCGGCGCGGTGATGTGGAGCGGTGCGGACCGCGCAGGTGTCGACGACCGTCCGACGCTCGGGGATCCGGTCGACCAGGCCCGGGTGCGCGCGGGCGCGCTCCGGAGGGGGTGCACCCCCTCGTCCACGGCGCGCCAGATGCCGGTCTCCACGCTCACGGTGGGTTCATCGGCCCCGCAGGAGGGGTGCTTGAGCGATGTCGGGTGATCGAACGGGGGAACCAACCGGCCGGCGGAGGGAACGGCCGGAACCTGGGACCGGGGAGGATCAGCGGGGCGCGACCGGACGGGCGCCGGTCGGCAGCTCGTCGAGCAGCGCGTCGCTCACCCAGCATCGGGTGAGATGGAGGGTGTTGCGGATCCGCACCACCCGCTTCGGTTCGTCGACGCTGCGGCCGCACATGCTGAGCGCGGCGCGCAGGCAGTCGTCCTCGGTGGGCAGCACCATCGGCATCCGGCTGCGGCGCAGGCCGGCGATGCCTGCGGTGAAGCAGTTCACATAGGTCTTCCCGAAGTCGATCTGCTGCGCCACCGACACCGGGATGAAGTCGGCGAAGCCGATGCCGAGCACGTTGCCGCCCGACACCGGGGTGATGCCGAGCAGCACGATCGCCGAGACGTCGGGCGTGTCGCCGTCGCGCAGGCCGTGCACCCAGAACCGGCCGGTGACGTTCGGGTCCATGGTCGTGCCGCTGATGTCCTTGCCGCCCTCCTCGATCACGAGGACGTCGATCTGGGGGAACGGCAGCGGCGGCACCATCGCCCGAGCCTCGTCGGTGAGCACCTGCTCGGCCTCGCCACCCACCTCGTCGGCCGTCAGCGCCTCCACGCGCACGACGTGCCCGCTCGCCGACTCGATCGACGCGACCCCACCGAGCAGACGACCGGTGGCCCGAAGCTCGGCGATGCCGTCGAGCAGGCGCTCGCGCATCTCCACCGGTCCGCAGGCGTGGATCTGTGCCGCCCCCGGCTGCTTGCCGAAGCCGACCACGGCCATCTTCGTGCAGCCGCTCTCGATCGGACCGGAGAAGCAGGTGTGCGGCTTCACCCGGTTGACCGGCAGGATCCGGTCGGCGTCGGCGGCGTGCCGGTCGAGGTAGATCGGCATTCCGCGAGGTGTGCGCGCCACCTCGACGGTCTCCATCGTCGCCCGCACCTCGGCACCGACGCTGTCCTCGGTGATGCCGAGCGAGGCGAGCATCGCCCGCTGGCCCTCCTCGGTCGCACCGCCGTGGCTGCCCATCGCCGGCACCACGAACGGCTCGGCACCGAGCGCGCGGAGGCCGCTGATCGTGCCGCGCAGCAGGGCCACGCGGTCGGTGAGCCCGCGGCTGCCGCCGCCGACGGCCACCGTGGTGCCGGGCGTGACCGCTCCGGCGAGGGTGGCCACCACACGCTCGTGTGCCGCCGCGGCCACGTCGCCGATCGCCGGCGGATCGGGCACGGCGAGCTCCACCTCGTGCAGCTCGGGCACGGTGAGGTCGGGATGGAACGGGAGGTGCACCCCGGCGAGCAGCTGCTCCCAGGGACCCGATGCGGCGGCCATGTGCGCACCGTACCCCTGCGTGTCCGGAGCCGCGGCGAGTCCGGGGTCGTGTGCTGGGGTCGGAGCGTCGGGGAGCGGTGTGTCGCAGCCGCGCGTCAGGGGTGCCCGGCGGCGACCGGGTCGTCGCTCAGGACGCCGTCGACGATCCGCACCGTGCGGTCCGCGTAGTGGGTCATCCTGGTGTCGTGGGTGACGATCACGGCGGCGGTGCCGCGCGAGCGCATCTCGTTCTGGATCAGCTCCATCACCTGCTCGCCGATCTTCGTGTCGAGCGCGGACGTCGGCTCGTCGAACAGCACCAGTGCGGGCCGGTTGAACAGGGCGCGACCGATCGCCACGCGCTGGCGCTCGCCGCCGCTGAGCTGCGAAGGCAGGTTGCCGGCGCGGTGCCCGAGGCCGAGCTCGTCGAGCAGCTCCTTCGCCCGCTGGCGGGCGTCGCGTCGCGACATGCCCGACCGACCCGACAGCTCGGCCACCACGAGCAGGTTCTCCTCGGCGGTCAGGAACGGCACCAGGTTCACCGACTGGAACACGAACCCCACCGTGGTGCGGCGGAACTCGGTGAGCTCGCGCGGTGAGCGATCGGTGATGTCCTGGCCACCGACCACGACCCGGCCCTCGGTGGACGTGAGCAGACCGCCGGCGATCGACAGGAGCGTGGTCTTGCCCGACCCGGAGGGCCCGAGCAGGGCGACGATCTCGCCGTCGGCGACGGTGAGCGTGGCGTGGTCGACGGCGACGATCTCGCTGTCGCCCGAGCGGTACACCTTGCGGACGGCCTCGAGTCGGAGCGGGGCACCGGAGGGGGCGGGGTTCGAGCTCATGCGGCACTCCCGATGGCAGAGGCGGGGTCGATGCGGGTGACCCGGCGGAGCGAGATCGCGCTGCCGAGCACCGCGGCGACGACGAGGGCGACGAAGGTGAAGACGTAGCGGCCGGGCGTCAGCTGCAGTGGGATGTCGCCCGGCAGCAGGGCGTCACCGACGAAGGCGAGCACCCCGCCGATCACGAACGCGATCACCGCCACGGTGACCGCCTGGATCACCACACCGGCGAACAGGCGGCGCGTCGACGCGCCGATCGCCTTCAGCACGCCGTACAGACCGGTGCGCTCGAGCGTGAGCAGCGAGAAGAACAGCGCCACCACGGCGAGCACCACGGCGAGGGTGGAGAAGATGATCGCGTTGAACGTGCTCTGCTGCTCGCTGACGCCGGGCAGCGCGAACACGGCGTCGTCGCGGGTGAGCGTGGAGGTGCTGCCGGTCGCGGCGTCGATCGCCGCGGCGAGCCCGTCGCCGCCGGCACCCCGCACCACGAACACCTGGACCACGTCGGGCGCCACGAAGGCGTCGGGCCGGTTCGCGTTCTGCACCTCGCGCCACGTGTCGAGCGTGACCCACAGGGCGCCCTGCTGCAGGTAGTTGGTGTCCTCCACCCAGCCGTCGATCGTGATCGGCGTCCCCGCCGGCCCCACCGCGAGCGTGTCGCCGATCGACACGCCGGCTTCGCGGAGCCGCTCGTCGGCCCAGGCGTGCCCGGCGGACGGCGGGTCCGGCACACCGCTCGGGGGGAGCTCGTAGCCCGCGACGGCCACGTCGGCGAGGTCGGTCTCGCCGGGCACCGTGGCGCCCAGCAGGCTGAACCCCAGGCCGCCGACGGCCTCCACCCCGTCCACCTGCTCGACCTGCCGGCGAACCTCGGTGGTGAGGCGGCTGCGCAGGAACGAGTCGCGGGCGGTGTCGGAGTACACGATCACGTCGGCGCGCTGGGCCCGGATCGCGCCGGTGGAGCCGAGGAACAGCCCGTCGAGCAGGCCACCCAGCAGGAGCAGCAACAGGGACAGGAACGTGAGCACCACGGTCGCGACGGCGAAGCGGCCGGGGCGCCGCCGGAGCTCGGTGACGGCCAGGCTCATCCGACCTGCACTCCTGCGCCCGTCGTGGCCGCGATCGGGTCGATCCGCAGCACCCGTCGCACCGCGGCGAGCGAGGTGAGCAGCGCCAGCACGAGCACCAACGTCACGGTGAACAGCACCGGTCCCGACTCGACGGAGATGTCGAGCCCACCCCCGCCGCGCGACGCGAGCCAGAACAGCCCCACCGCGAGCACGCTGCCGGTGAGCACGACCACCACCACCTGCAGCAGCAGCGACCGCACCAGCAACCCGGCCGGCGAGCCGATCGCGCGCAGCAGTGTGAGCGCGCCGGCCTTCTGGAAGGTGACGATCAGGAAGAACAGACCGGTCACGAGCGGGACGACGAGGTAGAAGAGCAGCAGCACCACCGAGAAGCTCTGCCGCACTGCGGACACGCCGGGCGAGCCGTCCACCGCCTGCCGGCGGGTGAGCGCCTCGGTGCCCTCCACGGCCGCCGTGATCGCGGCCGCGACCTCCTCGGGGTCCGCGCCGTCAGCCACGCGTACCGCCATCACCGACGGCAGCACCGCGGTCGCGTCGGGGTTGACCGCCCGCTTGGCCGCCTCGAACCCGGCGAAGTCGGTGAACAGCGTGGGAGAGACGGAGTAGTTGATCTCCTCCGCGAGTCCGACGACGGTGAACACGACCTCGGCGCCGCCGGCGTTCGGCACCACCGTCACCGTGTCGCCGATGCCGAACCCCTCGTCGGCGTTGCGGCTCGACGCCACGGCCTCACCGGTCGCCTCGGGGAGCCGCCCCTCCACCAACGTGGTGGGCGCGCCCGGTCCGTCGAGCTGGTACCCGAAGATCACCGCGTCCTGCTCCTCGGCCGCGCCGTCGACGCCCGCGAGCACGGTGAACGTGCCCTCGCCGAGCGGCGTCGCCTCGGCCACACCCGGCACCTGGGCGACGGCTGCCTGCTGCGCGGGCAGCACGATCGAGCCCTCGAGGTTCTTGCGCGCCTGGGCGTTGAACACGAGGACGTCGGCGGACTGGTTGCGCAACGCGCCGATGAACTGGTTGATCAGCCCGGTCGACAACGCCTGCTGGAACAGGATCAGGAAGACCAGCAACCCGACCGCACCCGAGAGCAACCCGAAGCGCACCTTGGCGCGTCGCATCTCCGTGAGGGCCAGGAACATCGGATGTCAGGCTGGCAGAGCACCGGGACGCGCGCCACTCGGAGTCGGGCGGGCGAGGTCGGGCGAGGTCGGGCGAGGTCGGGCGAGGTCAGGCGACGAGCGCGCGGTACGCCTGCACGACCGGCGCCAACTCGGTCGGCGCGGCGCCGTGCAGGATGACCGCGTCGGCACCGAGCTCGATCTGCCGGCGCACCGCTGCGGCGCACTGCTCGGGCGACCCGGTCGCCGCCGGTGCGAGCCACTCGTCGGGGATCAGCGTGGCGACGTGCTCCAGCTCGGCCGTGGTGGCCTTGCCGTCGAGCGCGCCGCGGAAGCCGGCCACGAACGGATCGGCACGGAACCGCACGAGCACCTCGGGATCCCACCCGTTGGTGCGCACCATCAGGTCGCCGTACGCCTGCAGGTAGGTGGCGAGGCGGCCCACGGTCTTCTTCAGCCGCACATCGGCGGGCAGCCAGTCGCCCACCACGGCGAAGCAGCTCCACACGGTCACGTCGGCCGGGTCGCGACCGGCCTGCTCGGCGGAGGTCTTCACCGTGCGCACGCAGCGCTGCAGGGTCTCGTCGGTGAAGAAGGTGTGCAGCAGCACCTCGTCGAAGGCGCGGCCCGCGAGCTGCAGGCTCTGCGGTCCGAACGCGCTGAGCAGCAGCGGGATGTCCTCGCGGAAGTCGGGGTCGAGCGTGAGCACCGGCCAGCGGCCGGCCGGGCCGTCGTGGCCGACCACGACCTCGCCCCGCCACAGCCGGCGCATGAGCCCGGCGACGTCCTCGAGCTGGGCCGTCGTGATGCGGGGCAGACCGAACGCGTCGAACATGCGGTCCATGCCGCGGCCCAGCCCGAGCACGAAGCGGCCGCCGGTGAGGCGGTGCATCGTGGTGGCGTAGCTCGCCGTCACCACCGGGTGGCGGGTGTTGTGGTTGGTGACGCCCGTGGCGATCCGCATCCGCTCGGTCACCGCACCGGCCACGCCGCTGATCGTCGCGATCTCCTTGATGTTGAACCGCTCGCTCAGGAACACCGTGCCGAGGCCGAGCGCCTCGCCGTCGACGCACTCCTGGATCAGGTCGCGTGGTGACCGGGGGGCACCGGCCAGGCCGTAGAACCCCAGCTCGTCGAGGGGTCGGGCGTCGGTCGAGGAGGCGTCGGATGTCACGACCCCATGTTGGTGGACCGCCGCCGACGACGCGACAGCGGACGAGGTCCGGGCGCTCGCGGACCACGTTCGTGACAGGTGTCCTCCGAGAACCCCTCACGGGCGCGTCGGAACGCGACCGTTCCTCCGGCAACATGCCGGGGTGCGTGAACTCGGAGGGTCGGTCGTCGTCGTCGTGGGAGCCACCGGAGCCCTGGGGTCGTTGATCGCCACCGAGTTCCGCGACCGCGGCGCCGTGGTGCTCGGCGCGGGGCGTCACGGCCCCGACGTCGTGTGCGACCTGCGCGACGTCGATGCCGGCCATGCCGTGGTGCGAGGAGCGCTCGGGACGCAGGGCCGCCTCGACGGCGTGGTGAACGCGGCCGGCATCGTCGCGTTCGGTGACCTCGTCGGCACCGACCCGGTCGTGGTCGAGGAGTTGTTCCTGGTGAACGCACTCGGCCCGCTGTGGCTCGCGCAGGCGGTGCTGCCCACCCTCGCCGAGCGACGCGGCTTCTTCGCGAACATCAGCGGCGTGGTGGCCGAGCAGTCGCTCGCGAACATGGTGCCCTACTGCGCGTCGAAGGCGGCGGTGTCGCACGCGATGCCCGGCCTGCGTCGCGAAGCCCGCCGGTCGGGCGTGCACGTGCTCGACGCCCGTCCACCGCACACCGAGACCGGTCTGGCCGGTCGGGCCATCGCCGGTACTGCGCCCACGTTCCCGCAGGGCCTCGATCCGGCGGCGGTCGCCCGTCGCATCGTGGAGGCGATCGTGGCCGACGAGGCCGAGCTCGCCTCCGGCGCCTTCGGCTGAGTGCCGGCGCTGCGGCCGTAGCCTCGGTGGCATGAGCACCACCGGTCTCCGCCCCGTGTCCGACCTGCCCCGCGCCACGCCGCTCGGCGACATCGCCGGCGTCGTCTCCGCGGCGCGCGAGGCGGCGACGTCGGGCCGCACACGGTCGCGTGCCTGGCGGGTCTCCACGCTCCGCCAGCTCCGCGAGCTCGTGGTCGCCCACGAGGACGCCCTGCTCGACGCCCTGGCCGCCGACCTCTCCAAGCCGCGCTTCGAGGCCTGGGCGGCGGAGATCGGCTTCATCCTCACCGACATCGACCATACGCTCGCGAACCTCGACCGCTGGATGGCCCCCGAGCGCGTGCCCACGCCGGTCACCTTCCAGCCGGGCTCGTCGCACATCGTCCGCGAGCCGCTCGGCGTCGCGTGCGTGATCGCTCCGTGGAACTACCCGGTGCAGCTCCTGCTCGTGCCGATGGTGGCGGCGATCGCCGCCGGCAACGCCGTCGTCGGCAAGCCGAGCGAGCTCGCACCCCACGCCGCCGACGTCGTCGAGGCGATCGTCCGCGGGCTCGACGACCCCGCGGTCGGGGTGGTGCTCGGCGGGGTGGCGGAGACCACCGAGCTGCTCACCCACCGCTTCGACCACATCCTCTACACCGGGAACGGCCGTGTCGCCCGCGTGGTGATGCGCGCCGCGGCCGAGCACCTCACGCCGGTCACGCTCGAGCTCGGCGGCAAGAGCCCCGCCATCGTCACCGCGTCGGCCGGCCTCGAGGTCGCGTCGCGCCGCCTGGCGTGGGGCAAGTTCCTGAACGCAGGTCAGACCTGCATCGCACCCGACTACGTGCTCGTCGAGCGCTCGGTGCACGACCGGCTCGTCGACGAGCTGCGCGCCCGCGTCCGCGAGTTCTACGGCGCCGATCCGCGCACCAGCCCCGACCTGGCCCGCATCGTCAACGACGCCCACTTCCACCGGCTCGAGAAGCTGCTGCACGCCGGCACCGTGGCGGTCGGGGGCGACACCGACGCCGACACGCGCTACATCGCGCCGACGGTGCTCACCGACGTCACCCGCGACGACCCGGCGATGGCCGAGGAGATCTTCGGGCCGGTGCTGCCCGTCATCGCCGTCGACTCGCTCGACGAGGCGATCGCGTTCGTGAACGCCGACGACAAGCCGCTCGCGCTGTACACGTTCAGCGGTGACGACACCGACCACGAACGGGTCATCGCCGCGACCAGCAGCGGCGGTGTGTGCGTGAACGGCACGATCATGCACATCAGCAACCCGCACCTGCCCTTCGGCGGCGTGGGTGAGAGCGGCATGGGCGCCTACCACGGTCGTGCGGGGTTCGACACGTTCAGTCATCGCCGATCGGTGCACGAGCGCAGCACGCGCCTCGACCCGTCGCTGCTCTACCCGCCCTACTCGGCGTCCAAGCTCCGCCTCGTGCGTCGAGGTCTCACGCTGCCCGACCCGCGTGACCTGTGGGCCCGCGGGGTCGGCCGCCTGCGTCGCCGGAACGGCTGAGGCGGACGCTCGACCCCGGGTCAGTCGGCGAGGGCGAGCAGGGTGCGCACCTGGGAGCGCAGCGCGTCGATGCCCGTGCCCTTCGAGGCGCTCACCCACAGCACGTCGCCCTCGTCGAGCCGGCATGCCGCGGCCACCTGCTGCTTGCGCCCGGCGAGTCGCGACGGCTTCACCTTGTCGAGCTTCGTGGCGACGACCACGGTGGTGATGCGGTGCTCGCGCACCCAGTCGAGCATCTGCAGGTCGAGCTTGGTGGGTCCGATCTCGCCGTCGACGAGCAGTAGCAGTGCCTGCAGGCAGTCGCGCTCGAGCAGGTAGTGCTCGATCATCGGTCCCCACTGCCGCTTCTCGCGCGTCGGCACGGCCGCGTATCCGTAGCCGGGCAGGTCGACCACCGTGGCGCCGTCGGGCAGCACGAACAGGTTGATCGACTGGGTGCGGCCGGGCGTGTTCGACACGCGGGCGAGCTGCTTGCGGTTCGCCAGCGCGTTCACGAGCGACGACTTCCCGACGTTCGAGCGGCCCACGAACGCGACCTCGCTCGGCGACGGCGGGAGGTCGGCCAGTCGCTTCGCCGACGCCACGAACGACAGCTGCAGCGGGTGCGACATGGCCGTCAGGCTACGGGCGGCGAACCTCCGGCGGCCGGGACCCGCGCGGCACGCGGCGGCCGGGTTCAGGAGCGGCGCCGCTGCCGTCCCGCCTCACCGGCGCGTGCTGCCTCGATGGTGCCGTCGAGGGCGAGCAACCGGCTCTGCGCGGTCACCTGGCGGATGAGCGTCACGACCTGCCGGATCTGGTGCGACGACTGGTCGAGCGACGCGATGGTGGACGACGCCCGATCGACGATCACCTCGTCGGTGGCCGGTCGGTGGCCGGTCGGTGGCCGGTCGGTGGCCGGTCCGTGGGGGTTCGCCTCGTGCCGGTCCTGGTGGCGCGGATCGTCGCCGTCGGGACGGTCGTGGACATGACGTCCGCGCCCGTCGCGAGCACCGATCCGGAGGTGCCCGCAGGTCCGCTCGCCGGCGCGGACACGCTCGTGTCGCTGACCGCGGCCGCAGCGGCGATCTCGGTGCCGGTTCTCACCGTCGACATGGGCGGCGTGGTGGTCTCGGCCAACGACGCGGTCTGCCGGTTCTTCGGTCGGGAGCGCGACGACGTGGTCGGCCGGCACCTCATGGAGCTCGCCCCCGAGGAGGACCGGCAGCACGCGGCGGCGGTCCACGGCAGTGACGGCGACCAGGTGGGCTGGGTGGTGACGCTGGTCGATGCCAGCGCCATCGAGCAGGCCGCGGCCACCCTCGACTCGGCCGACCACCGCCAGGTCGCGGTGCTCGAACGGCTCCCCACGCCGGTGATGGTGGCCGTCGACGGCGTCGTCGTGTTCGCCAACCCTGCGGCGTTCGACCTCGTGGGGGTGGCCGACATCGAGCAGCTCAGCATGCGCATCGCCGCCGGGGTGCACGTCGACGACCACGACCGCGACCGCTTCGCCGCACGGGTGGCGGCGTCGCAGGACGGCGGGACACCGGGTCCGGCCACGTTCCGGGTGCTGCGCCCCGACCGCACCGCCCGGCTGGTGGAGTGGACGACGATCCCGATGGAGCTCGGCGGACGCCCGGCGCTGCTGTGGGCGCTGGTCGACCAGACCGAGCTGCTCCAGGCACGCGACACGGTCGCCTCGTCGGAGGCGCACCAGCGTCAGATCGTCGACTCCCTCGCGGAGGGCGTGCTCGTGGTCGACGCGTCCGGCATCTGCACCGACGCCAACCAGGCCGCCGTCGAGCTGCTCTGGTTGCCGACCGTGGACTTCCTCGTCGGCTCACGGCTCGACGACCTGCGCCTGGTGGACCGCGACGGTGCGCCGCTGGCCCGCCATGCGCATCCGCTGTGGCGGGCGCTGTTCGACGCCGAGCCGGTGCACGCCGAGGTCCACCGGCTCCGGGTCGGCGACGAGCACCGGTCGCTGCGCATGTCCGTGCACCCGGTGCTCACGTTCGGGCAGACCGACCCCACCTCGGCCGTGGTGACGTTCACCGACGTCACCGAGGAGCTCGCGAACGTCGAGGCGGTCGCGGCGAGCGAGGCACGCTTCCGCGACCTCGCTGCGTTCGCGCCCGTGGCGATCCTGGAGGCCGATGCGTCGGGCCGCTGGACGTACGCCAACCGCCGGTGGACCGAGTTCACGGGGCTCGAGCTCGTCGACCTGGGCGACCTGGGCGACCTGGGCGACCTCGGTGACCCGGGCGTCGAGACGCCCGACGCCGCACCGGAGGACGGCTGGCTCGTCACCGTGCACCCCGACGACCGCGACGAGGTGGCCGAGGCCTGGCGGGCCTCGCGCACCGGTGGGTTCGCGTTCGTGCGCGAGGTGCGTCACTGCCGCCCCGACGGCCGCATCGTGCCGGTGCAGATGGAGGTGACGCCGCTGCGCTCGGACGACGGGGTGATCACGGGCTGGCTGGGCACGGCAACCGACCTGACGGAGCAGTTCGCCCTCCGGCGCGAGCTCGAGGCCCGCGAGGTGCGCTTCCGCCAGCTCGCCGAGCGCTCGCCCGACGTCATCATGCGGATCGCGCTCGACTCGTTCCGATTCGACTACGTGAGCCCTGCGGTGGAACCGCTGCTGGGTGCGACGCCCGACGAGCTCTACCTCGATCCGCTGCTGTTCGTCCGGCGGATCCACCCCGAGGACGCGCCGCTGGTGCTCGGGCTCACGCTGCGCGGCGACCCGCCCGAGCTCATCCAGTTCCGCCTCGTGCACGCCGACGGTTCGGTGCGCACCGTCGAGGTGCGCAGCAACCTCGTCCGCGATGGCGACGGCGTGCCGACCGTGCTCGAGGCCACCGCCCGTGACGTGACGGCGGCCGCCGACCTGCACCGGCACCTCGACACGCTGGCCCACCGCGACACGCTCACCGGGCTGCTGAACCGCCGGGCACTGCTCGGCGCGCTGGAGGCACGGCTCGCCGCAGGCACCCCCACGGCGGTGCTGTTCTGCGACCTCGACGGCTTCAAGGCGGTCAACGACTCGCGTGGGCACGAGGCCGGTGACGAGGTGCTCGTGGAGGTGGGTCGCCGGTTGGCGGCGTCGGTGCGTGACGGCGATCTCGTGGCCCGCTTCGCCGGCGACGAGTTCGTGGTCGTGTCGCGGCCCGAGGGCGCGAACCGGATCGCCGACCGGCTGCTGCAGCGCGTCACCGAACCGATCGTGCTCGGTGACGGCGCGACGGCGGCCGTGGGCACGAGCATCGGCATCGCCGACGTGGTCAACCCCGCGACCGACCCGGTGTCGGCCGACGACCTGCTGAAGCAGGCGGACCTGGCCATGTACTCCTCGAAGCGGGCGGGCAAGGGCCGCGTGACGCGGGCCTGAACCGGTCCGCCATCTCGGCCCGCGATCTCGGCCCGCGATCTCGGCCCGCGATCTCGGCCCGCGATCTCGGCCCGGCGACGGCAGCGGGCCCGGAGCGGGTCCGGAGCGGGTCCGGTGGTGGGAACGACGAACGCCCCGGACCGCTGGTCCGGGGCGTTCGTGTTGGTGGTCGAGACCGGCGTCGATCCGGTGACCCCACGCTTTTCAGGCGTGTGCTCTGCCGACTGAGCTACTCGACCGTGCTACGTCGGCCGCCGGTGACCTGCACCGACGGCCTCGCAACCTCCGCACGAGCTGACGCTCGTTGCGGTCCCGACGGGACTCGAACCCGCGACCTCCGGCTTGACAGGCCGGCGTGAACTCCAACTTCACCACGGGACCAGGAACCTGGTCACTGCACCCCCAACGGGATTCGAACCCGTGCCGCCACCTTGAAAGGGTGGTGTCCTCGGCCACTAGACGATGGGGGCTAGGGACGTCTCCGGTTGAGAGCGTCGAAACACTAGCACCCTGTTCCGCGAATCCCACCAGCCGATCCCGACGGCCGGTCGCCTCGTCCGGTCGCCTCGTCCGGTCGCCTCGTCCGGTCGCCACGACCGGGCCGGCGACGGCGACGTCGGGTCCCGCGGCGCCCGCTCACGGTACGGTGAGCGCTCCATGCGACTCGACGTCGACCCCTCGCTCGACCCGGCGGACTACGCGTTCGTGCACCGCATCCGGGTGCGCTTCGCGGAGACCGACGCGATGGGCATCGTCCACCACGCCAACTACCTGCTGTATCTGGAGGAAGCCCGGGTCGCCTACCTGCGCGCGCTCGGCCGCCCGTACACCGAGATGCGCGAGGAGGGGGTCGACCATGCGGTGCTCGAGTGCTTCGTCCAGTACCGGCGGCCGCTCGCGTTCGACGAGGAGGTCGACGTCCACCTCGTCCTCGCCCGCACCACTCGGGCCACGTTCCAGCTCGCCTACCTGCTCACCGTCGCCGGCGAGGTGCGGGCCACCGCCGTCACCGCGCACGGCGCCGTCAACGACCGCGGACGGCCCGTCCGACTCCCCAGCTGGCTGGTCGCGTTGGGCCCGGATCGCAGCGACTGAGACCTGCTCTCGCGTCCGCTTCCCCCGTCGGCCACCGAATCGCCACGGTGCGTGGCAATCGCGTGACGAATCGGGGTCGAATCGAGGACGACGGGTGGGAGGTCCGCGCCCCACACCTACCGTGGCCGCATGAGCCGACCCGGTCGCATCGGTCTGTGCACCGACTCGTCGGCGCACCTGCCGCCCGAGCTCGTCGAGCGGTTCGGCGTCGTGGTGGTGCCGGTCACGCTCACCGTCGACGGTCACGACCACCTCGACCAGCCCGACCAGTCGCTCGACCAGTCGCTCGACCAGCCGCTCGACCAGTCGCTCGACCAGCCGGTCGACCAGCCGCTCGGTGCACCCCGCCTCGGCGGCGTCCGCCCGGGGGTCACGGTGGAGGTCGGCCGACCGAGCCCGGGTCAGTACGCCCTCGCGTTCGAGGACCTCGTCGCCGACGGTGCCGCGGAGGTGCTCTCCCTGCACGGCGCGACCGCCGACGGATCGTCGTCGAGCGCGGCGCGGCTGGCGGCGCACCGCCTCGAGGTCCCGGTCCGGGTGATCGACACTCGCCGCAGCGGGTTCCGGCTCGGTGCCTGCGTGTGGATCGCCGCCGAGGCCGTCGCCGCCGGAGCGACGACCGACCAGGCCATCGCCGCTGCCGACGAGTGCGCGACCGAGGTGGTGACGTTCACGGTGCCCTCGGTGATCGGTCGGGCCGACGGTTCCGTCCCACGGTCCATCCGCGTGCTGCGCTCGGCCGAGGGCGACCCCGACTGCGTCGACGTCACCGTCGGCGAGTACGACCACGTCCTCGAGGCCGTCAACGCCGTCGCCCGGGCCGTGCTCGACCTCGGTGACGACCTGCGCGTCGGCATCGGCCACGCCGATCCGCGCGTCACGCCGGTGGCGCACGCCCTCGCCGCGGCGCTGGGCGAGTCGGCCGCGGTCCGCGACGTGGTGCACCACCGGCTCACCTGCTGGGCCGACGCGCTCGCCCCCGACGCGCTCACCTGCACGGTCGTCCCGGGCCGGGTGCTGCGGCCGCGGGGTGACGACCCGGTCGAGTAGGCGGAGCCGGGTCGCCTCGCGGGCTCCGACACCACCGGGCTCCGACACCACCGGGCTCCGACACCCCGGGCTCCGACACCCCGGGCTCCGACACCCCGGGCTCCGACACCCCCGGAGCGTGTCGGTCAGGTGCCCTTCGTCAGGGCCCGCACGGTCCACTCGAGCAGCCAGCTGAGGAAGCCGTAGAGCTGGTGCTCCGCCGCGAGCGGGTGATCCGGTGCGATGTCGTCGGGGTCGTCGTCCTCGGACACGTCGAGCACCGTCCCGAGCACGAGCCGGAGGCCGTTGAGTGCCTGGGCGAGTGCCAGCACCTGGGCCTCGGTGAGCGGCGGCTTGGCGGCCAGCGCCTCGAGCACCTGCTCGATGCCGGCGAGGCGCGACGCCACCAGCTCCTCGCGCATCAGCCGCTGGTACTCGGCGTCGAGCTCGGCGTGGGCGGGATCGTGATAGGCGGTCGGGAAGATCCGCGCCAGCACGGGATCGTCGGCCGGGCCCACCAGCAGCGAGCGCATCTGCTCGAGCAGCCGGGCGACGAGCGCCTTCTCGGCGTCGTCGATGTTGACGCGGAACCCCTGCCGGGTCCGCTCGACGGGTGGACGGAACTGCCAACGTGCCATCAGCTCGACCGGCGGCCCGTCAGTCGTCCTGCTGCATGGTCGCCCACAGACCGTGCTCGTGGAGGCGGAACACGTCGAGCTCGGCCTTCTCCCGCGAGCCGTTGCTCACCACCGCCCTGCCCTTGTGATGGACGTCGAGCATCAGCTCGGTCGCCTTCTCCAACGAGTACCCGAACAGCTTCTGGAGCACGAACGTGACGTAGCTCATGAGGTTGATCGGGTCGTTCCACACGATCACCACCCACGGACGATCCGGATCGATCGTCTCGTCCGTCGTCGGCTGGTCGACGACCACGGGAGCGGGAGCAACGGGCACGGCTCCCATTGTGCCCGCTGCCGCCCCTGATGTGGCGGGCGTCCCGGCGCCCCGGTTGGTGGGGCTTCCCGGCGGCCCGTACGATGCACCCGATGGCTGTCGGCGCCCGCCCACTCGTCCCGTCCCGGCTGGCGCCGGGTGGCGTCGTGCACGGCTCCACGCGCACGCCCACCACCCTGCTCGGGGGCTACCTCGCGCTGGCCAAGCTCCGGGTGGTCGAGCTCCTGCTCGTCACCACCGTGCCGACGATGATCCTGGCCGAGCGGGGCTGGCCGAGCACCTGGCTCGTGATCATCACCCTCCTCGGTGGCACCTGCGCCGCGGCCGGCGCCAACGCGATCAACATGGTCGTGGATCGCGACATCGACGCGCTGATGGACCGCACCCGCGGCCGACCCCTGGTCACGGGCCTGATCACGCCCCGTGCGGCGCTGGTCTTCGCCGTGACGCTCGAGGTGATCGCCTTCGCGATCCTGTGGTGGGGCGCGAACCTGCTGTCGGCGTGCCTCACGATCAGCGCCACCCTGTTCTACGTCTTCGTCTACACGATCTGGCTGAAGCGCACGAGCAAGCAGAACATCGTGATCGGTGGCGCCGCGGGTGCAGTGCCGGTCCTGGTCGGCTGGTCGGCGGTGACCAACGAGGTCAGCTGGACCGCCGCAGTGCTGTTCGTCCTGATGTTCCTGTGGACGCCGCCGCACTTCTGGGCACTCGCCATCCGCCACGTCGACGAGTACCGCGCCGCCGGGGTGCCGATGCTGCCTGTCGTCGTGCCGATGGAGCAGGCGATCCGCAACATGGTGGTGTACACCGTGCTGCTCGTCGTCACGAGCCTGGTGCTGCTCCCCGTGGCCGAGCTCGGCTGGATCTACGGCGTCACCGCCGTCGTGGCCGGTGCCGCCTTCCTGTGGGGCACGATCGACCTCGGCCGCCGGCCCAGCCCACAGCGCTCGATGCGGGTCTTCGCCTACTCCATCACCTACGTGTCGGTGCTGTTCGCCGCGATCAGCGCCGACGTCCTCGTCCGTTTCGGTCCGTGACCACCTCGTGCCAGGGCGTGGCGGGCCGTGACCAGGGCGTGGCGGGCCGTGACCAGGGCGTGACGGGTGCCGGCCGCCCCGGTGACGGGACGGGTGTCACGCGGCTCGCCGACGTGCCGTCGGGCCGCGCCGCCGAACGGTCATCGTCCACCGCTCCGACCCGCCTCCCATGATTTCCGCCGCGGACCCGCCCTGTGGGTAATCTCGCTCCAGCAATCCGTCCACCCGGAGCCCAGTCGCACCCGGGATCACCCGTACCCGCCAGGTCGTCACGCGCGGCCTGAGACGAATCGAGTTCGTTGCACATGACCACCATCGATCCCCATGTAGTCGGTTCGGGCACCGACGGCGCGCGCGTCGATGCCGCTGATGCCGCGGCGACCCGCCAGGGTGGCCTCGTCACGGCCGTCGGCGACTGGATCACCACGGCCGACCACAAGAAGATCGGTCGGCTCTTCATCGGCTCGTCGTTGCTGCTGGCCGTCGCGGTGGCCGTCATCGGGGTGCTGCTCGGCATCGAGCGCATCGACGGCTCGTCCACGGTGATCGACGACGGTGCGCTGCCGCAGCTGTTCTCGCTGTACCGGGTCGTGCTCACCTTCGGGGTCGTCGTGCCCTTCGGCCTCGGCCTCGCGGTCGCCGTGGCGCCCCTGCAGCTCGGCGCCCGTGCGCTCGCCTTCCCGCGGGTCGCCGCGTCGGGCTTCTACGCCTGGTTCCTCGGGATGGCCCTCGTCATCGGCTCGATCGTCGCCAACGGTGGCCCCGGTGGCGGCAACGAGGACATGGTGCAGCTCTTCCTGGTGTCGATGGCGCTCGCCGTCGTCGGCCTCGTGGCCACCGCCGGTTCGGTCGCCACCTCGATCCTCACCACCCGGGCACCCGGCATGAACATGCGTCGCGTGCCGCTGTTCAGCTGGTCGGCCCTCGTGTTCGCCCTCGGCCTCGTGCTCGCCCTGCCCGTGCTCGTCGGGGTGCTCGTGCTGCTGTACCTCGACCACAACTACGGGCGCAGCACCTTCGGTGGCAACGTCGGCATCGACGGCTGGCTCGCCGTGTCGCTGTCGCAGCCGGCCACCTTCCTCTACGCCGTGCCGGTGTTCGGGCTCCTGCTCGACACCCTCGCCACGGCCACCCGCCGCCGCCTCCCGATGCGCGGCATCGGCCTGATCGGCGTCGGTCTCGTCGGCACCGCCCTGTTCGCCGGCATCGCCCAGGTGCAGGCGGGCCTCTCGCGGGACATCGTCGACCTGCAGACCGGCGACGCCCTGCGCGAGATCGTGCCCTTCGCCATCCTGAACGCGCTGCCGCTCCTCGGCGGTGTCGTCGTGATGCTGGTGATGCTCCTCACGCTGCGCAACCGCCCGCGGGTGCTGTCGCCCTGGATCTTCGGCTTCTTCGGCGCCGGCATGGTGTTCGTCGGCATGGTCGGCAACGCCGTGTACCACGTCGGTGACGCCCAGCTCAGCGGCACCGTGTTCGAGGAGGGCGCCTGGATCTACGTGTGCTACGGCACCGTGCTGGCGCTCCTCGGCGGCATCGTCCACTGGGGTCCGAAGCTCTGGGGTCGGGTGATCCCGGACAAGCAGGTGCTGCCGCTCGCCCTGCTGGGCGTCGTGGCCACCATCCTCGCCTCGCTGCCGTACTACGTGGCGGGCTTCCTCGACCAGCCCGCCGGCACCGCCGCCTACACCACCGAGGACTCGGTCGAGGTGTGGAACGTCCTGGTCACCGTCGGCCACGGCCTGATGGGTCTGGTCGTGCTGGCCTTCGCTGCGCTCGCCCTCCGGTCGTTCACCCGGGGCGAGCTCGCCGGTGACGACCCGTGGGACGGCCAGACGCTCGAGTGGGCGACCACGTCGCCCGCACCCACCGACAACTTCGCCGAGCTGCTCGTCATCTCCTCGGCGGAACCCCTGCTCGACCTGAAGCCCGCCCGCACGGAGGGGGCCGCCTGATGCACGCACTCCCCGCAGCCCCGCCGCCGGCCCCGCGCCGCCAGTTGTTCGTCGGCACCGCGATCGCCAGCGCGGCGGCCGTCACGATCTTCTCCGGCGTACTCGCCGTCTTCCTCCGCTTCCGCCAGAACGCCCTGTCGGTGCCCGGTGGTGAGTGGAAGCCGGCCGACGTGGTGATGCCCGAGGTCCCCACCAACATCAACCTCATCGCGTTCTTGTTCGTGGGCATCTTCGCCCAGTGGGCGGTCTACGCCGCCCGTCGCCGGATGCGCTCGCAGACCGCGTTGGCGCTGGGGTGCGTCGCTCTGATCGGCATCGCGATCGTCAACGGCCAGGCCTTCGTGTACCGCCAGATGGGCATGGGCATCGCCGACGGCACCTACCAGGTGATGTTCTACGCGATCACGGGTCTGTTCGTGGCCCTCACGATCGCCGGCATCGTCTTCACGATCGTCACGGCGTTCCGCTACCTCGGTGGTCGCACCTCCGAACAGGAGATCGTGTCCGCACACGCCATGTACTGGTACGCCCTCAGCGCGATCTACTGCGCGCTGTGGTTCTGGGTCTTCGTCACGAAGTGATCGGGTAGGCACGCATGTTCACCACGGGTTCCAAGCTCTTCATCGGCGCCAGCCTCGTGGCCGTCGTGGCCGCGATCGTCTTCGGTGTGAGCTACGACGGCGATCCTGCCTGGACCGCCACGGTCGGCCTCATCGGCGGCTCGGTCGCGCTGCTGTTCCTCATGGGCATCAACTTCTGGGTGCGCGACTGCAACGTCGGCGCGATGCAGAGCGATGCCACCACCGGCTCGGCCGCCGCCCAGCAGGTGCCCGCCAACAGCATGTGGCCGGCCGTCGCCGGCCTCGGCGGTGCCGTCACCGTGATCGGCGTGGTCGCCACCCCGGTGGTGTTCAAGGCCGGCATCGTCCTGCTGCTCATCGCCACCTTCGAGTGGATGGTGCAGAACTGGGCCGACCGCGCGTCGGCCGACCGCCGCTTCAACCTGTCGGTCCGCGGCCGGGTGATGCATCCGCTCGAGTTCCCGGTGCTCGGCGCCGTCGGCCTCGCCGTCATCATCTACTCGTTCTCGCGGATCATGCTGTGGCTCTCGAAGGCGTCGGGCCCGCTGGTGTTCGTGGTGGTCGCCGCGCTCATCACCGTCGCCGGCTTCCTGTTCGCGAGCAAGGCGAGCGTGCGCACCAGCGTGATCGCCGGTGTGTGCACCATCGCCACCCTGGGCCTCGTGGGCACGGGCGCCGTGATGGCGATCGACGGCGAGCGCCCGATGCACGAGTTCCCCACCGCGAGCAACGAGCCGAGCATCTGCGCGAGCCCCGAGAAGACCGAGGCCGACAAGAAGGGCTCGCAGACCGTGGGTGCGAAGAGCAACGTCGCCGCCACGATCATCCTCGACGCCGACAACGACCTGTTCGCACAGACGATCGGCATCGGCGCCACCCGGCAGATCACGCTGCCGCGGAGCAACCCGTCGAACATCATGTTCCGCAACTCGAGCGATCAGACCGTCCGCCTCACCGCCAACCTGGGTGCGTTCACCTCCACGGTCAACGGCACCGAGATCACGGAGAAGCCGGTCACCTGCACCACGCTGGTCGAGCCCGGTGGTCGCCAGTTCCTCACGCTCGTCTTCCCGAAGTCGAGCCCGCCCAACGGTCCGTCCTCCGAGCCATACACCTTCACGGTGCCCGGTGTCGAAGGGGCCGAGGTCTCCATCGTCGTGCCGTGAGTCATGGCGCACCGAAACATCAACATGGCTACCGTTAGGACCGTGCCCCACATGACCCGCATGTCTCGTCGCATGACTCGTCGCCGCACACTCACCGGGCTCGGCGTCGCCGGCGCCGCGCTCGCCCTCGCGGGGTGCGCCCAGGACGCTCCGCAGGACACGTGGCAGCCCAAGGGCGACAACGCCCAGATGATCCATGACCTCCAGTGGCCGGTGTTCCTCATCGCCGGCATCGTGGGTGTCATCGTCATCGCGATCATCGCCTACGTGATCGTGCGGTACCGCGACACGGGCCAGCCGATGCCGGAGCAGACCCACGGCAAGCCGGCGCTCGAGATCACGCTCACCATCCTCCCGGCGCTGATCCTCGTCGGCGTCGGCATCCCGACGGTCACCACGATCTTCGAGCTCGCCGAGACCGACGACACCGAGTGCATCATCAACGTCACCGGTCAGCAGTGGTGGTGGGAGTACGACTACCCCGCCCAGGACGGCTGCGGTGGCATCTCCGCCCCGATCGTCACGAGCGGCCAGCTCGTCATGCCGGCCGACACCAACGTGCTCCTGCGCCTCACGAGCCGTGACGTGATCCACTCGTTCTGGATCCCGGCGCTCAACGGCAAGAAGGACACCGTCCCCGGCCGTGTCCACCTCCTGCGCATGCACGCGAACGAGCCCGGCATCTACGCCGGCCAGTGCACGGAGTTCTGCGGTCTGAGCCACGCCAACATGAAGATGGAGGCCGTCGCCCTCTCCGCCGAGGACTTCGAGACGTGGAAGGCCAACCAGCTCGAGGCCTACACCCCGCCCGAGGCCGGCAGCCTCGCCGCCCTGGGCGAGCAGGCCTACATCGCCAACTGCGCCTACTGCCACCAGGTGAACGGGCTCAGCACCACGGCGCCCGACGGCACGGTGACCCCGGTGCTCGCCAACCCCGACCAGTTCGTGGTCTCGGGTGCGGCGCCGAACCTCACCCACCTCATGACCCGCAACACCTTCGCCGGCGCCACATGGGACCTGCTCACGCCGGAATGTCGCGAGCGGGTGTGGAACGCGCCGCCGGAGGAGTTCGGTGCGCTCTACCTCCAGGGCGTCACGCCCGAGTGCCTCAACCAGGTCGACCTGCGCGAGTGGATCCGAAACGCCCCGGCGAAGAAGCCGATGTACGCACTGCCCTCGCAGGCCGCCAACAGCGGTGGCCTCGTGCGCGGCATGCCGGCGCTCGGCCTGAACGAGACCCAGATCGACCAGATCATCGCCTACCTCCTCGAGCGGAACTGACGGGAGCACACGAATGGCCATCATCGAGCGACCCACCGATCCTGCACCGGTCCCGGCCGTCGCCGGCTCCGGCGCACCAGCGGTCGTCACCCCCTCCCAGGCCTACGGCGTCCTGCGCCGTCCCGTGTCGAGCACGGGCTGGCGCAGCTGGGTCTTCACGGTCGACCACAAGAAGCTCGGCATCATGTACGGCGTCGTCGCGATGTTCTTCTTCATCGTGGGCGGCATCGAGGCACTGCTGATCCGTCTGCAGCTCGCCGGTCCCGAGGGCACGGTGCTCAGCGCCGGGCTCTACAACGAGATGTTCACCATGCACGCGACGACGATGGTGTTCCTCTTCGTGATGCCGATGGCGGCGGCGTTCGCCAACTACCTGATCCCGCTGCAGATCGGTGCCCGCGACGTCGCGTTCCCCCGCATCAACGCCTTCGGCTTCTGGTGCTTCCTCGCCGGCGGTCTGTTCCTCAACACCTCGTGGTTCCTGGGCGGCGCCGCCGACGGTGGCTGGTTCATGTACCAGCCCAACGCCAGCCCGCTCTACTCGCCCACCAACGGCGTCGACTTCTGGGCGCTCGGCCTGCAGATCACCGGTATCGCCTCGCTGACCGGTGCGATCAACCTGATCGTCACCATCCTCAACATGCGTGCTCCCGGCATGACGCTGATGAAGATGCCGATCTTCACCTGGATGATCCTCGTCGTGCAGTTCCTGCTGCTGTTCGCGATGCCGGTCATCACGGTGGCGCTGTTCCTGCTGATGTTCCAGCGCTCCTTCGGTGCCACGTTCTTCGACGTCGCTGCCGGTGCCGACCCGCTGCTCTGGCAGCACCTGTTCTGGATCTTCGGACACCCCGAGGTGTACATCATCGTGCTGCCCGGCTTCGCGATCGTGAGCGAGGTGCTCCCGGTCTTCAGCCGCAAGCCGCTGTTCGGCTACCGATTCGTGGTGTTCTCGGGTGCGGCGATCGGCTTCGTCGGCTGGGGCGTGTGGGCACACCACATGTTCGCGAGCGGCCTCGGACCGGTGAGCGTCGCAGTGTTCTCAGTGGCGACGATGCTGATCGCGATCCCCACCGGGGTGAAGATCGTGAACTGGACCCTCACCATGTGGGGCGGCAAGATCCAGTTCACGACGGCGATGCTGTTCGCGGTCGGCCTCGTGGTGAGCTTCACCATCGGTGGTCTGTCGGGCGTGACCCACGCCGTCGCCCCGAGCGACACCCAGCAGACCGACACGTACTACATCGTCGCCCACTTCCACTACACGATCTTCGGTGGCGCCGTCCTCGGCCTGTTCGCCGGCTTCTACTACTGGTGGCCGAAGGCCTTCGGCAAGCTCCTCAACGAGAAGCTCGGCAAGTGGAACTTCTGGCTCATGATGATCGGCATGAACATGACCTTCGGTCCGATGCACATCATCGGCCTCCAGGGTCAGCCGCGACGCATGATGAACTGGACCGAGGCCCGTGCGGGCGAGGGGTTCTTCAACCTCGGCTTCTGGAACCGGGTCGCCTCGGTCGGTTCGTTCATCCTCGCCATCGGCGTGTTCCTGTTCCTCGTGAACATCTGGTACACGCACCGCGCGAAGTCGAACACGCCGAAGGCACCGCTCGACCCGTGGGACGCTCGCACGCTCGAGTGGATCACGCAGAGCCCGCCGAAGGAGCACAACTTCGACAAGGTCCCGACGGTGCACGCGCTGGACGAGTTCTTCCACCGCAAGTACGAGGTCGACCACGAGACCGGCGAGGTCCGCAAGGTCGCCACGGCCGAGGAGATCCTCGCCGCCGAGGAGGCGCAGGGCGACAAGCACATCCACCTGCCGTCGCCGTCCTACTGGCCGATCATCCTCGCCTTCGCCCTGCCCGTCATGGCGTACGGCGTGATCTACAACCGCCTGCTCATCGTCGCCGGCGGTCTCATCGTCCTGCTCGCCATGTTCGGCTGGGCGCTCGAGCCGTCGGTCGCCGACGACTCGGATTACGACCCGCCGGCAGAAGGTGGCGGCACCAACAAGGAGTTGGCGACCATTGGCTGACATCGCAGTCCACGAGCCCGTCTCGGGCGGGCACGGTCACGACGACCACGCTGATCACGCTGATCACGGCGGGGCGCACCACACCTCGACCGGCCTCAGCAACAACAAGATGGCGATGTGGCTGTTCCTCGGCAGCGAGTGCCTGCTGTTCGGTGGCCTCATCTCCACCTACATGCTGTACCGCGGCCGCCACTCGGCCGAGCTCGGTCCCGACCAGATCTTCGACATCCCGTTCACCTCGGTGTCGAGCTTCGTGCTGCTCATGAGCTCGCTCACGATGGTGCTCGCCGTGTCGGCAGCCGCCCAGAAGGACGACCGCCGCACCAACCTCTGGCTCACGATCACCGCTCTGCTGGGTGCCACGTTCGTCGGCGGCCAGGTCTACGAGTTCACGGTGATGTACCGCGAGGGTCTGGGCTTCACGACCAGCCTCTTCAGCTCGAGCTTCTACACCCTCACCGGCTTCCACGGCGTCCACGTCACCGTCGGCATCATCATGCTGATGGCGCTCGTGGGCATCAACAAGCGCAGCCGCGTCCCCGGCGACAAGGCCGAGGTCGTCGAGATGGTGGGTCTCTACTGGCACTTCGTCGACGTGGTGTGGATCATCATCTTCACCCTCGTCTACCTGATCCCGGCCTGAGCGAGGCGACCATGAGCACCACCGCAGAGCACAGCGACCACACCGACGTCGAACACGGGCACGGACACGACGATCACGCCGCGCACGGGGAGCACGAGGAGCACGAGGAGCACGAGGAGCACGGTCACAAGCCGACCAGCTACTACGTGAAGGTGGCCCTGTTCCTCGGCGTCCTGACCGCGCTCGAGACCGCCACCTACTGGGTGGTGGAGGAGCTTGGCGCGTTCCTCGTGCCGTCGCTGCTGATCATGATGGCGATCAAGTTCGTCGTCGTGGCATCACTGTTCATGCACCTGAAGTGGGACAACAAGATCTTCAGCTGGTTGTTCTATTCGGGTCTGATCCTCGCCGTGTTGGTCTACGCGGCGTTCCTGGCGACGTTCCGGTTCTTCACTCCCACCTGACCGTCCCGGATCTCCTGTGATCCGGGGCGTTTCCACCCCCCACCCCGAGACCACCGAACGAGAGACGGAGGCGACCCGTGTTCGCCGACAGCACATCCTCGACCAGCTTCGAGAGCCCCTGGGCATTCAACGCGCATCCGGAGATCTGGATCCTGGTCGCGTTCTTCGTCGGGGCCTACGTGTACATGGCCCGCGTCATCGGGCCGCGTGCCGTGCCCGCCGGCCAGCCGCCGGTCACCCGCCGCCAGGCCGGGTGCTTCGCGGGTGCGGTCGGCCTGTTCTGGTTCGCCGCCGACTGGCCGGTGCACGACATCGCCGAGGGCTACCTGTACTCGGTGCACATGTTCCAGCACATGGTCTTCAGCTACTTCGTGCCGCCGCTGGCGCTGCTGTCGATCCCGCGCTGGATGGCGGTGGCGGTCGTCGGTGAGCCGTCCACCCGCTCGTACCGGGTGATGAAGTTCTTCACCAGCGCGGTCATCGCCGGCGTGATCTTCAACATGACGGTGATGATCCTGCACATCCCCACGCTGGTGAACGCCTCGGCCGAGAACGGCCTGCTGCACTACCTGCTCCACCTGCTGGTGATCGTGACCGCGCTGCTCATGTGGGCGCCGGTCGTGGGTCCGTTCGAGGAACTGCGCATCTCCGAGCTCGGCAAGTGCGTCTACCTGTTCCTGATGAGCGTGGTGCCCACGGTGCCCGCCGGATGGCTCACGTTCGCCGAGGGCACGGTGTACAAGCACTACGACCAGCCGGTGCGTGTGTGGGGCCTCAGCCCGACCGAGGATCAGCAGATCGCCGGAGCGATCATGAAGATCGGCGGCGGCATGTTCCTGTGGGCGATCGTCGTCTACCTGTTCTTCAAGCGCTACTCGCGCAACTTCGAGCAGGAGGTGAGCTACGTCCGGAAGGGCCGGATGCCCGCCGCCGAGATCACCGGCAACGACGAGGAGCCGCTCACCTACGACGCCGTCCAGGCGGCGTTCGACCGTACGCCGGCCGCCGACACGGTGAGCCAGGCCGCTCCGGGCGGTCGCAGATCAGTCGAATCGGAACAGTCGCCGCGCGACGATCGGTGACGCGACCGCCCAGCCGGCGAGCACGAGCCAGCTCGTCGCCGGCCGGGTTCCGGCGTCGCTGAGCGTCTCGCGCAGCACGTCGGCCAACGCACCCGACGGCAGTGCCGTGGCGACGGTGCGGAGCACGGCAGGCAGTTCGTCGAACGGGATCACCATGCCACCGAGCAGCAGCAGCACGAGGTAGAGCCCGTTCTGCGCGGCGAGGTTGATCTCGCCGCGCAACCGACCGGCGAGCGACAGGCCGATCCCGGCGAACGCGACGCTGCCGAGCACCACAGCGCCGAGCGCGAGCAACCAGTTCGGCGACGGCGGCGACCAGCCGAGTGCGAAGGCGACCGGCACGAGCACGGCGAACTGGACGAGTTCGACCACCACGACCGAGGCGACCTTCGCCGCGATCAGCCGGCCGCGTCCGAGCGGGGTGGCACCGAGCCGTTTCAGCACGTGGTACGAGCGCTCGAAGCCGGTGCCGATCCCGAGGCTCACCATCGCCGTGCTCATCACGGCGAGCGCGAGGATGCCGGGCGCCAGGAAGTCGATCGGGTCGTCGGTGCCGGTGGGCAGCACGTCGACGGTGCTGAAGAACACGAGCAGCAGCACGGGGATGCCGAGCGTGAGGAGCAGCTGCTCGCCGTTGCGGGCGACGAGCTGCACCTCGTGGCGCACCTGGGACGCGAGCGGTCCGCTCACGGGGTCGCGCCCGGTGTGTCGCCGCCGGCGGACGTCAGACGCCGGAACACGTCCTCGAGCCGCTCCGCTCCGGCGCGGAGATCGAGCAGCGGGTGTCCCTGCTCGGCGAGCCAGCCGGTGAGCCGCGCCACGACCTGCGGATCGGGGACGCTCGCGATCCGGTACTCGCCGCCACCGAGGGGTGAGGCGTGGAGTCCGGTCGCGGCGGCGAGCGCATCCCGGTCGATCTCGGGCGTACTGCGGAAGCGGATCTCGTCGTGGCCACGACGGAGCTCGTCGAGGGTGCCGTCGGCGATCACCGCACCGCGGTCGAAGATCACCACGTGATCGGCGAGGCGCTCCGCCTCGTCGAGTTCGTGGGTGGCGAGGACGACGGCACACCCCTGTGCCGCGAGGTCGCGCACGATCGTGCGGATCGTGTCGCGGCCGTGCACGTCGACACCTGACGTGGGCTCGTCGAGGAACGCGACCTCGGGTCGTGCGGCGAGGGCGAGGGCCAGCGACAGGCGTTGACGTTCGCCGCCGCTCAACCGGCGCCACGTGGCGCCCGCCCGCTCCTCCAGTCCGACCGCTCGCACGAGCTCGTCACCGTCGACCCCGCGTCCGTAGAGCGCGCAGTAGTGCCGCACCGTGTCGCGCACCCGTGCACTCGGCGAGATGCCGCCCTCCTGGAGCATCACCCCCATGCGCTCCGACAGCCGTGTCTGGTCGGTGGAGGGATCCAGGCCGAGCACGCGCACACGACCGTCGGACGGCCGCCGGTACCCCTCGCAGACCTCGATCGTGCTCGTCTTGCCGGCTCCGTTGGGGCCGAGCACGGCGGTGACCCGCCCGTGCAGCGCCCGGAAGGAGACGCCTCGAACGGCCACGAGCTCGCCGTAGCGGACGGTGAGCCCCTCCACCTCCACCGCCACCGATCCGGTGTGGTTCGGGCGATCGGCGGGGGAGGCGCCGGACGACGGGATCACGGTGCGCCACCCTATGCGCGGAACGGCGCGGAACGTTGCGGAACGCAGCGGGGTGCCACCAGTAGCCTCGGTGTCCTGTGATCGACATCCGCCAGCTCCGCAACCAGCCCGACCTCGTGCGCACCGCGATGGCGCGCCGCGGCAGTCCGGAGCTCGTCGCGCAGCTCGACGAGACGCTCCACCTCGACGAGCGGGCACGCGAGATCGTGGCCCGTCGCGATGCGATCCGTGCGCAGGTGAACGACCTCTCGAAGCAGGTCGGCCAGCTCCGCAAGGCCGGCGACACGGCGGCCGCCGAGGAGATCCAGGCGCAGTCGCGTGCACTCGGTGAGGAGGAGCGCGGGCTCGCCGCTGAGTACGACGACGTGCAGGGCAACGTGCGCGACCTCCTGCTCCGCATCCCCAACGTGCCCCACCCCGACGCACCCGACGGTGCGAGCGACCACGACAACCCGGTGGTGAAGGGCCCGTACGGGCTGCTGGCCGAGTACCCCGAGCACCAGCGGGTGCCGCACTGGGACACCGCGGCGGCGCTCGGGATCCTCGACAACGAGCGCGCCACGAGGATCAGCGGCGCGATGTTCACGATGCAGCGCGGCCTCGGCGCCACGCTGTCGCGGGCGCTGTGCCAGTACGCGCTGGACACGAACGCCGACGCGTTCGAGGAGATCCGGCCGCCGTCGCTCGTCACCACGGCCACGCTCACCGCGACCGGCCAGCTGCCGAAGTTCGCCGATGACGCCTACGCGATCGAACGCGACGACCTGTGGTGCATCCCCACCGCAGAGGTGCCGCTCACCTCGATCTACGGCGGTGAGGTGCTCGACGAGGCCCAGCTGCCGATCCGGATGATGGCCTACACGCCGTGCTACCGCCGCGAGGCCGGTTCGGCCGGGCGCGACACCCGAGGCATGCTGCGCGCCCACGAGTTCGACAAGGTCGAGATCCTCGCGGTCACCACGCCCGCGCAGGGCGCGGACATGCTGATCGAGCTCCGCGACCGCGCCGAGCGGCTGATCGCCGGGCTCGAGCTGCCGTACCGGATCATCGAGATCTGCACCGGCGACATGGGCCAGAGCCACCACCGCAGTTTCGACATCGAGGTGTACGCACCGGGCTGCGACAACTGGCTCGAGGTGAGCAGCGTCAGCTGGTTCAGCGACTACCAGGCCCGTCGCGCCGACATCCGCTACCGGGTGCCCGGCGAGAAGGGCACCCAGATCGCGAACACGCTCAACGGCTCGGCCCTCGCCGTGCCGCGCGTGTGGGCGGCGATCATGGAGAACTTCCGCCAGCCCGACGGCAGCGTGCTGATCCCCGAGGCGCTGCGCCGGTACATGCGCGGCGCCACCTCGATCGCCCCGAAGCAGTCCTGATGACGCTCGCGTCCCGGCGTCACGACTACGAGACGGCCGGCCTCGACGTCGCCGACGTCCTGCCCGACCCGCTGGCGCAGTGGCACCTCTGGTACGAGCAGGCGATGGAGGCCGGGTGTGTGGAGCCGAACGCGTTCGTGCTCGCCACCATCGACGCCGACGGGTATCCGCAGAGCCGCTACCTCCTCGCGCGTGGTGCCGACGAGCGCGGCTTCGCGTTCTTCACCAACTACGACTCGGCCAAGAGCGGCCAGATGTCGGCGACGCCGAAGGTGAGCATGCTGTTCACCTGGTTGCAGCTGCACCGGCAGGTGCGGGTGGTCGGCACCGTGGAGCGGCTGCCCGACCACGAGAGCGACGAGTACTTCGCGAGCCGCCCGCGTGGATCGCAGATCGGTGCGTGGTCGTCACCGCAGTCGCGGGTGCTCGCCGGGCGCGAGGAGCTCGACGAGCGGGTGGCCGACATGACCCGCACGTTCGGGGACGTGTCCGAGGTGCCGCGTCCGGTGTTCTGGGGTGGCTGGCTGATGCGCCCGACCGCCTTCGAGTTCTGGCAGGGCCGCCCGAGTCGCTTGCACGATCGGCTGCGCTACCGCCGCACCGTCGGAAGCGAGGCCGACGGCGACGCCGTCACCTGGGTGATCGAGCGACTGGCGCCCTGATCGGGGCCGAATGATCGGGGCCGAATGATCGCGCCCGGATGATCAGGCCGGCTCGGGGTGCGGCCACGTACTGACCGCGTCGACGAGGCCGTCGACGAGCGCCTGCGTGTGCGGCGTGAGTCCGGGGCCCTCCCAGTCCCAGAACATCGGCGTGGTACCGCGCACCCTCGGTGGCAGCTCGATCTGCACGCCCTGGCGCGGCGGCAGGTTCACCGGGTTCCGCGGATGCAGTCCCTGCAGCTCCTTCGGGATCCGCTCGAGGTCGGTCGCGATCTCGTAGGCCGGCAACCGGCGCCGCAGGTGCCCGCCGACGTGATGCGCGAGCTCGCGGTTCTGGCCACCGACGAGCAGGGTGGTGAAGTAGCCGCGGCGCCCGAAGCCGTGGATCGTGATCACCGTGTGGACGTGATCGACGAAGGCGCGGAGGCGCTCGGACACGGCCGGGTCGAACCGGGTGGAGGGGATGTGGCGCTCCATGCCCTTCGGCTGGTGTACGCCGTAGTAGCTGGCCCCGGTGCGCTCGGCCGCGGCGCGAGCGATGACGTCGGTCATCTCCTCGAGCGCCCCACCGTGGAACGCCATGAACCCGAAGCGGCCGCGCAGCTCGCACACCTCGTCGACGCCGGGCGTGGCCAGCAGCTCGGCGAACTGCTCGCTCACTCGGCCCCGGGCGGGTCGGTGTGGGGAGGCTGCGGGCGGCGCCCGAGCAGCGACACCGCGAACGCCCCGGCGACGATCAGCGCGAGCACGATGCCGGTGGCCTGCCAGTGGTCGTTGAGGAAGTTCTGCGCCTCGATCTGGACGTTCTCCACCGCGGAGGTGATCGGGTCGGAGTCCTCGCGGACGTCGACGATCCAGAAGTACCAGACGAGGTAGAGGCCCGACAGCAGCACGAACGCACCGGCGATGGTCTGGATGTGCTGCATGCCGGTGCGCAGCACGCGGAGCAGACCGGAGTTGGCGACGGCGAGGGTGACGGTGAGCGCCGAGATCAGCAGTGCCATGCCCGCGCCGTAGGCGACGATGTTGGCGACGCCCGCCGCGTAGCCCTCGCGCTCGGCGGTGCCGAACAGCGTGGCGAGGAACAGGCCGATCGTGCACCCGATCGAGGCCGTCGCATAGGCGATGCCGTAGAAGAACATCGAGCGCACCGTGCGGTCGCGGCCGCCGCCGGCGTCCACCGTGGGGGTGGCGATCGGCAGCTTGTAGCCGAACAGCATCGCGACGCCGAGCACGATGAGGGCGGCGCCGATGACGGGGGTGACGTACTTCGCGTGCTGCTCGATCCAGGAGGTGAACAGCTCGCTCACCAGGCCCACGGCGAGGAACACGCTGAGGAAGCCGGCCGACACCGCGGCGCTCACGACGAGGGCGCGGCGCATCGGTGCACGCCGTTGCCCGGCGTCGCTGCTCTGCAGCCCGAGGAAGTACAGGAGGTAGGTGGGCAGCAGCACGAACCCGCACGGGTTGACGGCGGCCACCATGCCGCGGATGAAGCTGAGCGACAGGTTCATCCGAGCAGCTCCTCGACATGGGCGCGCAGCTCGTCCTCGTCGAGCACCCCGGTCTGGCGGACGATGGTGCCGTCGGCGGCGACGAACAGGGTGAACGGGGCCGTCGCGATCTCGAGCGTCGACGCATAGGCGTCGTCGGGGGAGCGCAGCAGCTCGTACTGCACGCCGCGATCGCGGGCGAAGGTCTCGTTGACCTCGGGCGTGTCGAGGGGGTTGACCCCGATGAAGCGCACGCGGTCGCCGTACTCGGCGTGCACCGCCGCGAAGGCGGGCAGCTCCTTCCGGCACGGTGCACAGGTGGAGTACCAGTAGTTGATGACCAGCGGTGTGCCGAGCAGCTCGGCGGTGGAGATCGTGTCGCCATCGCCGGTCTCGAGGTCGATCACGGGCAGCCGGTCGCCGGTGACCTCGGGGTTGGTCGCGATCGAGGGGATCTGGGCGGTGCCCGGCGTGTCGAGGACGACGATGTCGCCGCCGGCGGTATCGCCTGCCGAGTCGTCGCCGGCGCGGCTGAGGGCATAGCCCCCGGCGACGCTCACGACGATCGCACCGGCGAGCGAGCCGGCGAGCAGTCGACGGTTCACGGCCACGTTCGCAACGTTACCGGTGGGGGTCCGAGGGTGAGCCGTCGCGGCGGTGAACGTGACGAAGGGCCCGGCACCTCCTGCCACGGGCGGGGGGACCGGTGGCAGGAGGTCGGGCGGCAGCCGTGGGCTCGATGGACGTCACCCACGACCGAGGTCGTGACCGCGTCAGGCGACCAGGTGCGGTGGGATCGGGACCTCGTCGATGATCACCAGGGGTCTCGGATGTTTGGGCGGACGCCCCCGAGGCCGCTTGTGGACGACGATGCGCCCGTTCTCGATCAGCTCACCGCCCCACACGCCCCACGGCTCGGCACGGTCGAGCGCGCCGGCGAGGCACGTCGGCGCGAGACCGCACTTCGAGCAGATGGCCTTCGCCCGGGCGATGTCGAGGACGTCGTCGGAGAAGAACAGGTGCGTGAGCGTGCCGTGACCGTCGGCGCACCGGGCCTGCGGCGTGCGCAGGGTGACCGGGGTGCCGTGCTCGTCGTGGTCGTGGTCGCGGTCGTGGTCGTCGGCGGTGAGCTCGTCGAAGACGCGGTCGACCGTGGCACCGTCGAGCTCGATCGTGCGGTGTGCCGCCGGGGCCGGGAGGACCCGGGTGTCGGAACCCCTGGTGTCGGAACCCCGGGTGTCGGAACCCCGGGTGTCGGAGGAGCGGTCGAGGATCGTGCCGGCGGCGACCAGGTCGGCGGCGACCGGGCCGGTGGTGACCGGGCCGGTGGTGACCGGGTTCGGGGTGTCGGTGAGGTGGGTGATCGTGTCGAGGCAGTCGATGCGGTCGGACATGAGTGGGGTTCCTCTCGAGACGGGAGAACGAGGACGGGGGAGAACTGGGCCGGAAAAAGCGGAGAGGCCGTCGGGATCTGTGATCCCGACGGCCTCGGAGTGGGTGGCTCCGTGTTGCACGTAGTGCTTACGACGGAACGGCTCCGAGGTGTCGGGTGGGGCGACGCTTGCTGGTGGTGTGGGTCCACTCGTAGGTGGCGGCGTCAACTGCCATGCCCATCACCATCGACGCATTCGACGCCCCGAATGCGTTGCCACCGAGCACGCCGCTGCACGGGCGCGCGCCAGCGGCCGTGCGGCCCTGCTGCGGTGCGAACGTGCTGATCATCCGGATCGTGGTCTCCTGGTGCGTCGTGTTCTGGTCGTGGTCGACCGGTCCGCCGGACAGCGAACCGTGGACCAGGCAATCACCATCGTCCGAACGGGTCAAGTCATTTACGCGATCGGATCGCTGATCGTCACGATCAGCAGTCCTGCTGATGCGGCGGAGTCTCACCGAGCACGACGGTCCCGGCGTGGTGCAGACTCGCACGGTGCCGAGCTGGTCCGCGATCGCGCTGTTCACGATCGGCTGGCTGTGCGGCTGGTCGATGCTGTGGCGCGTGCGGCCGTTGCCCGCCGCGCCCGCTCGGTCGGGCGCGGCCCGTCCGCCCGTGTCGGTCGTGGTCCCCGCTCGCGACGAGGAGGCGTCGCTGCCGGCGCTGCTCGCGTCGCTCACCACCGGACTCGGCGCCGGTGACGAGCTGATCGTGGTGGACGACCACTCCACCGACGCCACCGCCGCGCTGGCCGCCGCCGGCGGAGCGCGGGTGATCGCCGCCCCGGCGTTGCCGGCCGGATGGGCCGGCAAGCCGCACGCCTGCCACGTCGGTGCGTCGCACGCACGCCACGAGGTGCTGGTGTTCCTCGATGCCGACGTGTCGCTGGTCCCGGGCACGGTCGACGCGCTCGCGCACCAGCTGGACCTGCACCCCGACGAACTGGTGTCGGTGCAACCGCACCACCGGGCCGTCCGCGCCCACGAGCAGGCCAGCTGGCTGTTCAACGTGCTCGCCCTCATGGGCGCCGCCGCCTCCACGCCGTTCGGCGAACGCGTGCGCACGCGGGTGGCGTTCGGGCCGGTGATCGCGATCCGGCGCGCCACCTACGACGCGATCGGCGGGCACGCGCACCCCGACGTGCGCGGTGCAGTGCTCGAGGACATCGCGCTCGCCCGCCGCGTGCAGCGCTCGAGGTTGTTCGCCGGCACGCGCCACGGTGCGTCGTTCCGGATGTACCCGCGCGACCTGCGCCAGGTGGTGGAGGGGTGGACGAAGGGGTTCGGCATCGGTTTCGACGCGACGCCCTGGTGGGCGGTGCTCGCGACCGCGGCCTGGGTGACCTCGCTCGCCGGTGGCGTGGTGACGTCGCCCTGGTTCGCCCTCGCGTCGCTCGTGCAGCTCGCGGTGCTGGTGCCCCGGGTCGGTTCGTTCCGGTGGTGGGCGGTCGTCGCCTACCCGCTCGCGGTGGTGCTGCTGGTGGCGGTGCTCGCCCGCAGCCTGTGGCGACGACGCCGCGGCGGCACGGTGACGTGGAAGGGTCGATCGCTCCAGCCGGACCAGGCGACGGAGTGAGCCGGGTCGGGGTCCGCCGTCAGCCGGCGTGCGGCGTCCCGGCGGTGTCAGCGGTGTCAGCGGTGTCGGTCACGAGTGCCGGTTCGGACGCGGCCGCAGGGGCCACCAGCGGCGACGGCACGAACACCCGCTCGCGGTAGAAGCGCAGCTCGGACACGCTCTCGCGGATGTCGTCGAGCGCCCGGTGCGTGCCCACCTTGTACGGCCGGCCGTTGCTGACGCCCGGGTACCAGCGGCGCACGAGCTCCTTCACGCTGCTCACGTCGATGCTGCGGTAGTGCAGCCAGTTCTCGATGTCCGGCAGGTAGGCGTCGAGGAAGCGGCGGTCCATCCCGATCGAGTTGCCGCACAGCGGCACCTTGCGCGCCTCGGGGACGTGCTGCTGGATGAACGCCAGCGTCTGCGCGCCCGCGTCGGCGAGGGTGACCGTCGAGGCCCGGATCGCGTCGAGCAGGCCGCTCTTGGTGTGCATCTCCACCACGATCGGCTCCATCAGCGCGAGCTTGTCCTCGGGCTGGTGCACGACCAGGTCGGGTCCCTCGGCGACGATGTTGAGCTCGTCGTCGGTGACGAGCGTGGCGATCTCGACGATGACGTGCTTGGACGGATCGAGCCCCGTCATCTCCAGATCCATCCACACGAGCACGAACGGCAAGACTACGCCACGATGAGCGATCCCCCCACGCAGGAGCCGGTACGCGAGGCCGTGCCGGTCAAGCCCGCAGCGACCGTGATGCTGGTCCGCGACCGAGACCCCGACGACGGTGGCGACGGTGGCGACGTCGGTGCCGACGTCGGTGCCGATGCAGGTACCGATGCAGGTGCCGATGCCGAGTCCGGCGGGATCGAGGTGTTCATGCTCCGCCGCACGCTCAACGCGGTGTTCGGCAGCGGCATGTACGTCTTCCCCGGCGGCAAGGTGGAGACCCACGACGGCGAGGACGTCGAGCGAGCCCACCGGCTGGCGGCGATCCGCGAGTGCTTCGAGGAGGCCGGGGTGCTGCTGGCCCGCGACGCGTCCGGCGCCACCGTGACCGACGGCCACCCGGCGCTCGCGCACCGTGTGGGCGTGCACGCGGGCGACGTCGACCTGCTCGCTCTCTGCGACGAGCACGGCCTCGTGCCCGCCGTCGACGAGCTGGCCTGGGTGGCGCACTGGATCACCCCGAAGGGCGAAGGTGCGCGGCGCTTCGACACCCGCTTCTACCTCGCGCCGGCGCCCGCGGGCCAGCACTCCGAGCACGACGACAACGAGACGATCGCGAGCATGTGGGTGACACCGTCCGACGCCCTGGCGCGTGCCCGCGCGGGCGAACTCACGATGATGCCGCCGACGGTGGCGAACCTGGAGTTCCTCGCCGGATTCGGCACGGTCGCCGAGGCGATGGCGCACGCCCGCGAGCTGCCGCCGCCGCCGTGCATCCTGCCGAAGATCGTGTTCGTCGACGGCCGCATCGCCGGCATCAAGCTTCCGGGCGACCCCGGCTACGACGACATCCAGGACTGACGACATCCAGGACTGACGACATCCAGGACTGACGACATCCAGGACTGACGGCGGGGACCGTCTCGGGTCAGCCGGCCGCGGCGTCGCGGGCGTCGAGCGCCTGGTTCACCAGGTGCAGCAACCTCGCCGAGCAGCCGGCCATGTTCGTGGGGGGTGCGACCTCGTCGATGATCCGCCGGGCGATGGCCCGGAACGCGTCGGCGGCGGGCCCGGTGCCGTCGAGCGACACGGGCGCACCGGCGTCGCCGCCGGCGGCCACCGCCGGTTCCAGCGGCACCTGGCCGAGCAGCGGCACGCCGATCTCGTCGGCGAGCGCCTGGCCACCACCCGAGCCGAACAGCGCGTAGGACTCGCCGTGCGCGCACGTGAACGCGCTCATGTTCTCCACCACGCCGCACACGCGCAGGAAGCTGCGCCGTGCCATGTCGGCGGCGCGGGCCGCCACCTTCTGGGCGGCGAGCGCCGGAGTGGTGACGATCAGCAGGTCGGTGCGCGGCAGCATCCGGGCGAGACCCATCTGCACGTCGCCCGTGCCCGGCGGCATGTCGATCAGCAGGTAGTCGAGCTCGCCCCAGCGCACGTCGCGCAGGAACTGCTCGACCGCCTTGGTGAGCATCAGGCCGCGCCACATGAGCGCGGTGTCCTCGCCGACCAGGAAGCCGGTGCTCACCACCTTGAGCAGGCCGCGACCGACCGGGCGCTCGTTCGGGAGGATCTTCGGCTTGTCGCTGCCCTCGACGCGCTCGGCCTCGAGGCGGTCGTCGATGCCGAGCAGCCGGGGCACGGAGAAGCCCCAGATGTCGGCGTCGAGCACGCCGACGGTGAAGCCCTGCGCCGCGATGGCCGCGGCGAGGTTCACCGTGACCGAGCTCTTGCCGACGCCCCCCTTGCCGCTCGCGATGGCGAGCACCCGGGCGGACTGGGGCACCTCGGTGTCCGGGGCGTGTTCGCGGGCGTTCCAGCGGGCCTTCAGCATCACCTCGCTGCGCTCCTCACCGGTCATCTCGCCCCAGTCGATGCGCACGTCCGTGACCCCGGGGTGCACGGCCACGCGGCTCTCGACGTCCTTCTTGATCTGGGCGCGCAGCGGGCAGCCGCCGATCGTGAGCTTCACCCCGACCGTCACCACCCCGTCGGGGGACACGGTCACGCCGGGCACCATGCCCAGGGTGACGATGTCGGCACCGAGCTCGGGGTCGATCACCGACCGGAGCAGGTCGAGGACCAGGTCCGGTGAGGGGGGTTCGCCGCCGGGAACCCGTCGGTCGGTGGAGGGGGCCACGGGAAGATTCTACGGGGACCCGACGTTAGACTGCCCCGTCGAGGCCCCTCAGCCCTGATCGTCAGCCCTGATCGTCAGCCACCGGTTCAGCCGAACGCAAGGAGAACCCATCGTGATCACCCTCACCGACACCGCCGCCGTCAAGGTCAAGGAGCTCCTCGAGGCCGAGGGCGCCACCGACCTCGCACTCCGCGTCGCCGTCCGCCCGGGTGGGTGCAGCGGCTACTCGTACGAGATGTTCTTCGACGGCGACATCGCCGCCGACGACGAGCGCGCCCAGTTCGGCCCCGACGGGGCGAAGGTGTCGGTCGTGGTCGATGCGATGTCGAAGCAGCTCCTCGAGGGTGCGACGCTCGACTACAAGGACGGCCTCAACCAGGCCGGCTTCTCGATCACGAACCCGAACGCCAGCCGCACGTGCGGCTGCGGCAGCTCGTTCAGCTGACCCGGCCGGTTCAGCTGATCCGGCCGGTTCGATGATCCGGCTCAGCTGAGCGAGTCGGCGAGCAGCTCCGCGAGTTCCGTCTCGTCCCAGACGACGTCGATGCGGCGCACGATCGTGCCCGAGTCGTCCGCGATCCAGATCACGGGTTCGTACCCGAGGCCGTAGGCGGTGACCGCCGGCGCGACATCGGTCCCCTCCGGGTTCGAGAAGACCTCGGCGTGCACGAACGTCGCTCGGTCCGCGTACTGCTGCGCCACCGAGATCATGAACTCGAGACCGGGCCCGCAGACGGCCGTGCTGCAGTGCGCCGGCGTCCCGATCAGGTACACGACCGGCCGACCCGTCGCGAGCGCCTCGGTGAGCGTGACGTCGTGGAACGGGCACGGTGCGTCGAGGCGGGTGCACACCGGATCGACGCCGCGTGCGTCGGCGGTGGTGGGCGTGTCGAACGGGGGCAGCAGCGCCCCGGCGCCGGGGACGGCGATCTCCGACGGGTCGTACAGGAAGAACGGTGTGGGGTCGCCCGCAGCGCCGTCGATCTGGAGGTCGTAGAGACCCGGTTCGGGCACCGTGGCGGTGATGCTCCAGTACGGCACGCCGAGGCCGGTGCCACGGCGCGGCGTGTCGATCGTGGCGACGGTGTCCCCCCGCTCGTCGCGCAGGACGCCGGTCAGCCGCTCGGGCCCGTCGGTCAGCAGCGCTCCGGCCGTGGTGCGCAGCGACACCGGGAGCCGGACGTCGCCGGGGGCCAGGCTCTGCCCCGCCGGGAACCGCTGGACCACGACGAACCCCGACGTGTCGACGGTGGTCGCCGTGTCCGCGTCACCGCCGTCGCCCCCACCGCCGCAGGCCGTCGCGAGGCCACCCACCAGGCCGCCGAGCAGTGCGGTCCCACCGACGGCCAGGAACCGCCGCCGCGACGGCTCCCAGCCGGCCGCACCCGATCGGGGCGCGCCGGACGCCGGGGCGCGGTGCGGTTGGTCGGGGGTGGAGGGGGAACGACGCATCGTCGGCCAGGTTACGCAGCGGTGGCGTCGGGGCGTCGGGACGTCGCCCGGTGCCGACGTGCACCTTGTCACGAGCCCTGTCGCCCTTCGGTGTCTCGTGCCGGTGTCGCGTGCCGGTGTCGCGCGTCGGCGTCCCGGGCACCGGGTCGATCGCCGTCCGTGCTCTCGATCGTCCGCGCTCTAGATTGACGGCCATGTCGAAACCCCTCGGTCCGTACACCCCCGTCGTCCGCGCCGGCGACTGGATCATCGTCAGCGGTCAGCTCGGCATCGCCGACGGCGCGCTCGTGCCCGGCGGTGTGTCGGCCCAGACCGCGCAGGCCGTCCGCAACCTCGAGGCGCAGCTCGCCAGCGCGGGCGCCACGCTGGCCGACGTCGCGAAGACGCTGTGCTTCCTCACCGACATGGACACCTTCGCGACCTTCAACGAGGCGTACGTGGCCGGGTTCGGCTCGTCGCGCCCGGCTCGCAGCACGATCGGCGTGGCGTCGCTGCCCTTCGGTGGCGCCGTCGAGATCGAGGCCTGGGCCTACAAGCCCCTCGCGGGATAGGATCGCGCCGTGCCCGGTGCCATCGCCATGATCATCGCCCTGCTGCTGTTCCCCGTGGTCGCGCTCATGGGGTCGGCCGCGCTCGCCGCGCTCCTGGGCGGCCTGCTGAACAAGGACGCCGAGGTCCGCAACGAGGGCAGCGAGCTCCTCGACCTCAACGTCTGACCGGCCCGCGGGCCGGTCACCCACCAGCCGGAGGCAGGTCACGACCGTGATGCACCAGCACGACTCGGCGACCGAGATCCTCACCCAGGCGGTCCTGCGCTACGCGGTGGACCGCATGCGCCTCGATCCGCCGCCGCTCGACCGCAGCCTGCCGCAGGCCGACCTGGTCGCAATGGCCGGCCGGACGATCACGCCCGGCGGGATCGGCGGCCTGGAGGCGCTCCGCCGCTTCGGCGAGGTGATGGCGCCGGCCTGCATCAGCGTCGACCATCCCCGGTTCCTGAGCTTCGTCCCCGCAGCACCGACCGAGGCGTCGATCCTGTTCGATCTCGTCGTCGGTGCGTCCAGCATCTACGCCGGCTCGTGGCTCGAGGGCGCCGGTGCCGTGTTCGCCGAGAACGAGGCGCTGCGATACGTGTGCGACCTGGCCGGGCTGCCGCCGAGCGCCGGGGGCGTGTTCGTGAGCGGCGGAACGGCCGGCAACCTCTCGGCCCTCATCGCCGCCCGCTGGCGCTGGCGTCGCCGGGCGGGTGGGCGCCACGACCGCACACGCGCCCTGGTGATCGGCTCGGCCAACGCGCACTCGTCGATCGTCGCGGCCGGCCGCGCCATGGACGCCGACGTGATCGACGTCGCCGTCGACGGCCGGGGCCGGATGACCCGTGCTGCGCTGGAGGCGACGATCGCCGCGCTCGACCCGGTCGACCGCGACCGCGTCGTCGCCGTGGTCGCGACGAGCGGCACCACCAACGCCGGCATCGTCGACGACCTCGCCGGGGTCGCCGACGTGTGTGCCGAGCTCGGCGTGTGGATGCACGTGGACGGTGCCTACGGCGGTGCGGGCCTGGCGGCTCCCAGCGTGCGCGACCACTACGACGGCATCGAGCGGTGCGACAGCTTCATCGTCGACCCGCACAAGTGGCTGTTCGCCCCGTTCGACAGTTGCGCGCTCGTGTACCGCGATCCGCAGGAGGCCCGTCGGGCGCACACCCAGCACGCCGAGTACCTCGACGTGCTCCACGAGGGCGGCTCGGATGCGAGCGGGTCCGACACCGACAGCGCGGAGGACACCGGGCACGACGAGCTGTGGAACCCCAGCGACTTCGCGCACCACCTGTCGCGACGCGCCCGCGGACTGCCGTTCTGGTTCAGCCTCGCCACGTACGGCACGGACGCCTACCGCGACGCGGTGGAGACCACGCTGCAGGTCGCGCACCAGGGCGCCGATCTGGTCCGTGCCGCTCCCCACCTCGAGCTCGTCATCGAACCCGAGCTCAGCGTGGTGCTGTTCCGACGCCTCGGGTGGGGGCCGGCGCAGTACAAGGCCTGGAGCGATCGGATGCTCCGCGACGGCCTCGCGTTCGTGACGCCCACCGGGTGGCGTGGGGAGACGGTGCTCCGCTACTGCGTCGTCAACCCGCGCACCACCGTCGACGACATCCGCGTGATCATCGACTCGCTCGCCGACGACCCCGGAGTTCGTCCGTGACCGACCTCGTCGTCCGCGGTGCCCGGTTGGTCGCCACGCTCGACGCGAACCGCCGCGAGCTCGCCGGTGGGTGGGTGGCGATCACCGACGGGTTCGTGGAGGCGGTCGGGTCGAGCACCGACCCCGTGCCCGCGGCCGACCGCGTGATCGACGCCACCGACTGTCTGGTCACCCCGGGTCTGGTGAACACCCATCACCACATCTACCAGAACCTCACGCGCGCCTACCCCCCGATGACGGACAAGCCCTTGTTCGGGTGGTTGCAGTCGCTGTACCCGCTGTGGTCGGCGATCGACGAGGAGGCCGTGCACGCGTCGGCGTTCGTCGGCCTGGCCGAGCTCGCGCTCGGCGGCTGCACCACGAGTACCGACCACCTCTACCTCCACCCGCGTGGCGCGGGCGACCTGCTCTCGGCCGAGATCGTCGCCGCGCGTGAGCTCGGCATGCGGTTCCACCCCACCCGCGGGTCGATGAGCCTGTCGGAGAAGGACGGCGGGCTGCCGCCCGACTCGGTCGTGCAGGACGACGACGAGATCCTCGCCGCGAGCGAGGAGGCCGTCGCCCGCCACCACGACCGGAGCCACGGTGCGATGGTTCGCATCGCGCTCGCGCCCTGCAGTCCGTTCAGCGTGACCGAGCAGCTGATGGTGCGCTCGGCCGAGCTCGCCGAGCGACTCGACGTGCGGCTCCACACCCACTTCGCCGAGAACGCCGAGGACGACGCGTTCTCGCTCGCCACGTTCGGGTGCCGGCCGATGGAGTACCTCGAGCGCACCGGCTGGTGCACCGACCGCACGTGGGTGGCGCACTGCGTGATGCCGAACGCGGACGAGATCGCACGCCTCGGTGCGGCCCGCATCGGTGTGGCGCACTGCCCGAGCAGCAACCTCATCCTCTCGTCGGGCATCTCGCCGATCGTTCCGATGCGCGCCGCCGGGGTGAAGGTGGGGCTCGGGGTCGACGGTTCGTCGTCGGCGGACAGCGCCTCGCTCTGGTTGGAGGCGCGCCAGGCGATGCTGCTCGCGAAGCTGCGCGACGGGGCAGCGGCGGGCACGGCCCGGATGGCGCTCGAGTGCGCCACCGTGGGCGGGGCCGGCTGTCTCGGCCGTGAGGGCGAGATCGGGGTGCTCGCACCGGGCGCCGTGGGCGACCTCGTGGTGTGGCGCCTCGACGGCCCGCTGTTCGCCGGGGCGCTGGCCGACCCGATCGAGGCGTGGCTGCGGTGCGGCCCGACGAGCGCGTGGCACACGATCGTGCACGGCCGCGATGTCGTGCGCGACGGTCGCCTGGTGCACCCGGGGATCGACGAGATGCTCCGCACGCACGCCCGGCACGCGGCTCGGATCCAACGGCTCGCCGACTGACGGAACGGGAAGGGTCCACACGTGGGGTCGGTGCTCGCCGCGTTCGGGGTGGCGTTCGGGACGGTGTTCCTGGCCGAGCTCCCGGACAAGACGATGGTGGCCTCGCTGGTGCTCACGACGCGGACCCGCCGCCCGCTCGCCGTGTGGGTGGGTGTCTCGTGCGCCTTCGTGCTCCACGTGGTGCTGGCCGTCACCATCGGCTCCGTGCTGCGCGAACTGCCCGAGCGTCCGGTGCAGCTCGCCGTCGCCACCCTGTTCCTCGTCGGCGGCGTGCTGCTGCTCCGGGCCGAGGACGAGCCCGACGACGACCGAGAGCTCGGGGAGATCCTGCGCACCTCGTCGTTCCGGTCGATCGCGCTCATGTCCGCCTCCGTGGTGGGGCTCGCCGAGTTCGGCGACCTCACCCAGCTCGCGACCGCGGGCATCGCCACGCGGTATCACGAGCCCGTGGCCGTGGCGCTCGGTGCGTGGTGCGCGCTCGCGAGCGTGGCTGCGTTGGCCGTCACCGCCGGCAGCTGGATCGTCCGTCGGGTGCCGCTGCGCCTGGTGCGGCGAGTGGCCGGTGGCCTCTTCCTCGTGTTCGGCGTGGCCACCGCGATCGCCGCGTTCACCTGATACCGGTCGGTGCGGCCCGCTTCCGCATCGGGGCGCGGTGATGCGCCCGGGAGCTGTGCTCCCGGTGGTGATGGACGGACTGCTGGTGCCCGGGGCGCGGGCGCCGGGTCACATGGGTGGGGCGATGTCGGTGCCGTCGGGGAGGTGGGTGGCCCAGCTGTGGTCGGGTCGTTTCGACACCCGGGCGCCGGTGGCGTAGCGC
>Ga0315901_10000763_pt1 | contig 46811 bp, 44 predicted proteins | sample LakEriMetagenome_10_FD_203761 | JGI IMG/M metagenome (GOLD analysis project Ga0315901, IMG submission 203761) | Freshwater fungal communities from buoy surface, Lake Erie, Ohio, United States - Buoy 2 MA116 | ecosystem: Environmental > Aquatic > Freshwater > Lake | place: USA: Lake Erie, Ohio...
TTAGGACCAATAGTTACATTAGTAAACTTACCAGCACCATCCCCCATAAGAACAGATGTTCCTGTTGTAAGGCTTGGAAGATCATCATCAACAAGTGCTCTAAACTGGGGCATTGCAGGTGCTCCAGATACTGGACCAGCAAATACTGTATTAGAAGACTGATTTTTTAAATCAAGAATAAGATTTCCACCGGGTGCGGTAATAGGTACAATAGGAGTCATGAAGATATTCGATGGTGCATCAATACCAACCTCTACAACACCATTACCAGCAAATGGTAATGAACTACCACCACCTGAACCAAATCCTCCTGCATATTCAACACACATGGGATTAGTAAGGACAAGTGCAATTCTTTGTAAAATGCTTTCCAGAGTTTCTCCTGGATGAATACCAAGATCATTAATACCATCAGAAAGTACTATGCAAGCAGCACTCATATATTCGGAACATCGTGGAGGACATGCTGGTAAACATACTGTTGATACTGGTGTAGTATACGCAGTATCAGTACATCCACATGTCTTGCTTCCACTTGCACATTTTTTACAGCTCATCTATTTAAATTTTATTTTTTTTATTTTTATAGGCCAGGAGGTACAACAGCAACAGCAACTGAAACAGTATTTGTTACACAAGCAGGATCAGTACTGTATTGTGCAGATCCAGGTCCACCATTTTGCGTTGCTGTTACTCTGCAGATATAAGTTCCTTCAGTAAATGATGATCCAAAACTATATGTGTAGAGACCACCACCAGGAAGTGATATTACAGCACTAGGAACTACTTGTATTTCGGTTCCTCCAACTATTTCATACAAACGCATTGTATATTGTGTAGGAACATTTGCTGGATTAAATGAAACAGAAATATTAGCTACTGGTGTTAATCCAGAAACAGATAAAGCAAATCCTCTAATAGCGCAGAATGTTGTGTTAAAGAAGGTTTGAGTTATCTCTGTAGTACAAGTAATATCTCCATTTGTAACACTTAGGGGAACCCTTACCTGATACCAGATTGCAGAATCACTAAGGCTATTGCCTTGTGCGTCTACACCAAGTTGAATAGGGGCACCTGTTTGAATTGCACTAATAATATCTAAATTATAGGTTCCCGATTGGCCAGTTGAACTATTAACTACAACTGGAGTTGTTGTTCCACCAGAAGAATAAGTAAATCCAGATGGAATATTTCCGGTAAATAGTAGGGTTATAAATTTAGTATTTACTAAACCAGTTGCAGTAAAGTTCCAATCTACATCATTACAAGTTACTGAACAACATGCCGCAAGTTGTGTTTGAAGATCTGATATTGCAACTCTCATATCGCATACAGTAAGCCATAAATTGTTTACCGCATCTGCAAGAGTATTATACGATGCTCCTTGTATCCATCCTGGAATATTTGACATTGCTGCCCCAGAATTTGATAACTGTGCAGCACTATCTAATGGTTGACCATTAACGGTACATTGCTGAGAAATAGCAATGTTTATTTCTGTTGGTGTTCCAACACCATTAGTTAAATCGCATAATGCTGTTTCAAGGGCAGTAACAAATGCTGCAATCGGTGTAGGTATTCCTCTACCAACACAACCAGCCGTTGTAATAACAATACTATTATCAACAGGATTAGCTAGTTCTTGTTCAATAACAGCTAATCTAGTTTCAATATTTGTAATAGCTCCGTTAATACCATTAATTTCAGATAGTATTGTACAAACTCTATTACCAATAAGAATAAGATAGTCTCTAAGGGCTATTTCTGTTACTACGTTACCAAGAGGATCTGTAAATTGTAGGCATTGCGCAATAGGTACTAAACAGTTATCGGGACATCCACCAGTTGATGGTATACCGTTACTAGAACCAGCTTCAAGATTACAAATTCTATCAACAAGGAGTTGAACAACATCTCTAAAATCTTGAGGTTCAGGAGCCAATGCACCAAAGCAAGATATATCAATTAGACTGATATCTAATTGATCTACGATTGTACAAAGTTCTTCAGCAAGTTTTGCAACTACATCACTAACAGAATCTCCATTGCATAAGTTAATGCAAGGAATGTCCGGACCTTGCCAGACAACACAGTTAGAAGAAATGGGATTACATCCCTCTTGCGTATCTTTTGGTTTTATTGGAAGTGCCATATCTTTAATTTACTAAATTTTTCTCTATAATAAAAATTATTCGTAGATCGGTAATGCTGTAATATCCTCAGGTGGAAGACATGAAATAGGTAAGGGATCTGGTCCCTCACATGGTACAACTACTGCAGGAATTATAGTAACACACTGATCTGGAGGATTGATCCTAGAATAATCAGAAAGTTCTTTTTTAATCCAGAGTTTATCAAAGTCTATATTGTCACAGCAGTTCTGTATTCCGTTCTTAATTTGATTGAATAACTTATAATAACTGTTACCAAACTTTTGATTATCCCGTATATCACAATCTGAATCTACTATATGATAAAACTTTTTAGCTGGTTTCTGCGTATACTTAGGTATATCACAACAGTCAATATCTGCAGAATCTACAGGTGGATAGCAGCATTCACAATCTGGAAATGCATTTGTTACTGTAAATAGATCACAAGGACAACCTGTATCTGCCTCATACGGACCAAGTACTGTAAAGCATACTCCTGGATATTCAAGAATGTTAACTACCATACCTTCATATGCGGTAAGGTCTGTTGACGTAACTAATGCAGTATCAGGTGTTTGTACAATATCTTGTACTCTGTTAAAAGTATAGTTAGATCTACAGTTTACTAATACAAAAGCACGATCAACATCAGGACAGTCTGATCCAAAAGGTGTTGCTGCCCAAAACTGAATAAGTTCTCCAGTATCATCATTAACTCTATTTGGACTTTGTGCACATTCTCTGCAAGGTTCAGCACTAGACCATATATCACAGTTACTAATTATTGTATAGTACTGTTCTGTAAAATGTAAAGGATCGTTTATCTCAACAATATTACCTATACCAACTAGATCAACAATGGCATCTATTGGTCCAGTAACTCCGGAGAAATAGTAAGCTACTTCCCCGGTTCTACACCCTACTAATGTGACACATCTTCCAGCATTCATTTTATCCTATAGTTATATGCAGTTTATACAAGGTTCACAGTCAGCAAATTCTAGCTCAGGAGCAATGTTATAAATTCTATCAGCACAGAATGTAACTGTTGTTATAATATACGGAGAACCCTGGATAATTGTCCATAAATTACTAAATGGACAATCACTATTTATTGTATGGAATCCGAGTGTTTCTGATGTACTACGTTCAAATAGTTCCCATTGGTTAGGATTTACACTCCAGGCAATTGCTAATTCATCTCCAGAATCAGTAGTAATGTAATATACATTTCTTCCGTTAAACTGTGTAGATTCAGCATATGCATCGTATTCTACTCCATTTATTGTAGCTCTTATACAATTACATTGTGGTGATGTTACCGTAAAGCAAAGGCCAGTATACCCTGCTGCGGTAATGGTTCTACCTACGTATCTTGATAATTCTGTTGATGTACTGATTAAGAATACATCAGGATTAGCACAATTAGTAAGTTGATAATAAGTAGCTAAACATTCGGGACAACCAGCATATGGATCACCCTGAATAGTTACATTCTCTAGTGGTACATTAACCCCATCATAAACACGAACTGTCCAACATACACCAGGATATTCTTGAAGATTTACAACTTGATCAACATATGCAGAAAAATCAAGTAGTGTATAAAGTACATTATCTTCATTTTGACAGTTTATGAATGTAAATATCTGTGGAGAACATTCTCCACAATCAGCAAATGATTGTGACACAGAAACTGGTTGTGGAACATTTGCGGGAGATGATCCTGGAAAAACTTGCCAGCAAGTGTCTCCAGTTGTCGTTAATCTTACAACACCCCCAAGGTACTGATTAAGATTGCTATCCGTAGCGATTGTATTAAATTCATCATTACAATCTCTGAGGGTATATGTTACAGAAGCTACAGGCAAACATTCTTGACATGTACCATATGGTACCCCATCAGGACTTAGTATTTCGAATGTTACATTACTATCTTGATTTAATGAACATGCCCAGCAGACATCTGGATATTGAAGAACTTTAACTACTTGACCAACATATGCACTAAAATCCCTATCGGTATAAATATCTGGTAAATTATTTTCACATGTATCGGAAAGTCTATATGAAGGAACGTCAACCGGAGCACATTCAAGACAAGAAAAAAACATTGTTTGAAATGGTACAGCTTGTTGCCAATTAGCAACTACAGGACTTGCATTTTCTATTGGACCTACAAATTCTCCAAACCAACATGTACCGTCATCATATGGTTGTTTTGTAGTTTGCCAAACATTTCCATAATTTTGAAATCTCAAAGAACAGTCGTCACTTGTATAAATAAATCTAGTTGGATCTGAACAATCAGTAAACTTATAATAATCAGGAGTTAAGCAACTTGGACATGTAAGGAAGTCTTCAAATACTTCAGCAGGTTTAATATCTTCTGGTAATAATGAAGCTAGTTCTTGATCTGTTGCAACTGCAACTGTGTAACAACCTGGCTGATAATAATATCCAGGCGATGGTGGATTTTTAAGTGTAATTACACGATTAGGATAATTAGCGTCTACAAATTCTGGAACATAGTATCTAAAATCATCTTCTGTAGTATAGATAGGAGGTTGTATACCCTGGCAATCTGTAAGTTTATATACACATAGTTTAGAAAGAACTGCATTTATACATTCACAATATCCTAAACCATCTAATCCTGCAACACCAACACAACCTTCAGGACATCTAACCGGAACATAAGTACTTGCACCAAGACCTAATCTTATTTGGTTTGCAATACTATCTATGGTATCAAAATCACCACCCCTATAAAAATAATAATTACCAGCTGGAGATATTGATGGGTAAGGTGGATAACCTTGTTGTAAACCATTTCCAACAAAACCACTATACAAGTTTGCAATGTTTGCAATATCACCAACAGCGACAATAAAAATCTTCATGCCTTTTCCAGCAAGATTTTGTTTTGCGTCTTCTGCTAGAGTATAAAAAATTGCATCATTATCAGTAGTATCATATATTATTGGGTTTAATCCAATATCTGTTAAATTACAAGCTGACTTTACATTATTAGTTCCATCTGTAAATATCACCATTACATTTTCTGCATCTGGACGCAACAGTGATTTTTCATACATCAGTCTTGTACTAACACAAAATGCATCAACGTGATTAGTTGTGTTTGTTCCAGCGCATACTCCAATATTATTATCATCTAATACCGAACTATTGATTTCATTAATATCTGTTGTAAAATCTTGTACAACACATGCAAACTCTGCCCATTTAACAACTGCAATTTCAATACTGCCAATAACAAGTCTATCTGCAAGCGAAGCTGTTACTCTATTAATAAATGCTTTAAATAAAAGATTTTCATCGCCATCAATACTTCCAGATTGGTCAATAGAATATATTAAATTTGTTGGTCGTACATTTGCTGGGACAGCGCATACTTCATCAATTGAGTCATAAACATATGGTGGTTTACATATTGGACCAGAATAACTTGCGCTAATACAGTATTCTTGATTTCCAGAACCTAAAGAAACGTAACCTAAAATTTCACCCAGTCGACATTCTCTACAGTTTGTATCTATATTAAAAGCAAGAGCTTCAGGGTTGTTCCATGTTGGTTGTAGTATTTCAGTCCATGTAAGTCCACCATCCACAGATTTTTGTATTGCATTTGGCGAACTTGTTAGTGCAATCAAAATTGATTCATTGGCGGCAACAATATCAACACAATTACCAGGAACATTACTCATAAAAGTCCAGGCCAATCCTTTATTACTTGATTTATATAAATCACCCGTAGAATCTATAAAGAAAATAATATTGTTATCCCCAAATATCTGAAAGAATTTTGTTATAGTTGCATTAGTATTATCTCCAACAGTAGCGGAAGGTAAGACTTCAACAGGTATATCAGTTAATGCATGATTAATTGTATATAACTTTCCTCTCCCTACTTGTCCTGGTTCACCAGCTGCAAATATTACTTGACCGATATCATTGCTTATAACACATCTTATAACTCCATATACATTACCATCTAATACAATTGAATCAGGAAAATCGGTGCCTTGATTATATGATCGTGCTAATATTTGATCAGCATTACTATTATCACCATTTCCAGCAATTGCTATGTATCCGCCAGCTTGAGATGAAAAATATGCTGACATCAGTGTTATATTACTAAAGGATGCGCCGGGAAAACTAAATAAAGATGTTGTATCAACAGATGTAGTAAAGCTATTTCCGTTATCATATGATATATATAATGTTGGACCTGTATTAGTTTTTAATCTTTTTCCAGCAGCAACGACCACATTATCCGAAGCATACATGATTTCTTTACCTGCTATATTTGAAGACGATACAAATGTAACAGCACCGTCCTGTGAAAAATACGGAGTGGTGGCTGCGTTAGCGCCATTCAATACAAGTAACTCATTAAAATAATACGGATTAGCACCTACATCTGATGCCGATGTAGTAGAAACATTGGAAGAAACTTCAGTCCAAGTATCACCAAAATCATCAGAATAATATACAGAATTAGAAGATCTGTTTATAGCATAACACCTTTCAATAAGTGGCATAATAAATAATTATTTATCTTTTTTTACTAGTTCGGCAAAATTTACTTCTGGTTTTGTGTGACTATTAATCGGCTTACCTGCAGGACTTATGCATTTGCTACATCCTTGTTTACCATTTGCCAGTGTTCTTTTTTGACATCCGCAACTTAATGTTGCTCCACAGTTTGCACATTTACTCATAATATATTGGTTTTAAATTATTTACATGAATCGCAACCACAACCACAAGCAAGCTTATCTAACTTTTTTATTACATAATTGTATATGTCCATTCCCAATTTTGGTGAATGACAATACTCTACCTTAGCTTTAGCTGCTTTCAACATTGTAGTTAGAAACTGAACTTCTTTTAAAGTTTCTTTCAAAGGTGTTTTCGGATCACAGTCCTGAACATCTAGGCAACAAAGTAAGGTATTTATTTTATTCAAAGCAACAGTTGTACGTAAATGATTATACTCTACGTTAACTATGTCATTTGGGTTAACACTATATTTTACAATATAGATACCATCTGCAAATTCATTATAGGTATTACCGCAGTTTGCTGTCTGTAATCCCAGGTCACATGCACTTAGATTAGCCAGAAATCCTGGTTCTAAATCTTCTACTGTAAATGGTGCTGTAAAGCCAGGAGGAGTAATTTCAATCCTTGTACAATCTACAGGCATCATATCACTGTAGATACTTGCATCTACAACCCTAAATATACAAGGGGTTAGGGTATCAGGTATGTCTAGGGCTAATTGATGTTTTTCCATTTTAGAAATAGTTGTATTTACAAAAATAAAAAAGGAGAGGAGAGTTTATAGCTCCCTCTCCCCTTTTTAGTATTTGGTCAGATTATGGTGCTGCTGTTGCACTAACAGGAGTACATTCATCGTAGCAAGTAAATTCTTCAAGTACAACACAAGCACTTCCTTGTGCAGCTTCAATCCAGTCATTTACAAAACCTTCAAAAATTGGATCGTCACCATCAGTGATGATTTCAAGCAAGTACTGGTCATTGTCAAATGTACTAGTAGGATTGTTGAAACGTGGAACACTGTGCTGGATATAGTAACGAGTATAACCTGCAGCGCCATCCAATGTTCTATCAATAGCATTGGTTACATCATTTCCTTGAGTAATCTCACGGATACGGAGATCCATACCAGTGTAGAAGTAATTCTGAGAATACATTTCTGACTGGATTACCTCACGGATAACGTTTTCACCATAGCCGCTACCTTGTACAGGTAAACAGATATCATTAACACAGAGACCTGTGAATGCACATGGATCACCATTCAAGTCAGTTTCAGATGCATAGATCTTAACTGGTTCTACACGAGCAAGAATTGCATCGTTAGGATAGAATGTGCAATCTCCGAAACGAGTATCAATATAGCCACCGTTGATGATCAAACCAGCCAAGGTATCTGCAGGTACTGCGTTTTCTGGCCAAGGCAACAAACCATTGAGGTATGGAGCAAGATCAGTCAATGAAGTAGATGCACCAGCAGGTACAGGTACACCATTGTCTACAGATGCAGCACTTGGAGCAAGTTGTTCCCAAGTAACACCATCATCGGTTGAATAAGTAATTTGAATATTCACAAAAGGTGAAATCAAAGGACTGTTCAAGAAATTGTTTGCCCAGTTAGCATATACAATCAAAGGGTTAACTGCTACAGGAGCAATAGCATCTGCAGGGCAGCAACCAGTGTAAGCATCAGCAGTGTAATAAGTATTACGGCTGAGGGTACGAAGTACTGGTGAACCTTTAATATCCAAACGGAGATAGTATGTTTCACCACAGAAGAACTGCTTGCTACAAGTAGTATCATCAAATGACGTATTGTTAGCACCAACAGTGATTTGAGCAGCTTGTGGATCACAAGGATCTACACGGTAGAATCTTGAGATATACTTAGGATTAATAATCTTAGATTTGTTAGATTCCTGGTAGCCACCATGAAATGGACCAATCTTGTCATTCTGATACAATGAACCAGCGGCCAAAACTAATGGACATGGGTCACCAGCAAATGTAGTTGGTTGAACTTCCCATGTTCTAGAATCAACAAATGCAAATTGACCAGTAGCAAGAATGTTACCGGCTGTACCAAGAGTACCACCACCTAGGGCAGTAAATCCGTCGGTACCAACGAATGCCTTTTGAAAGGCGCTATTAAAATAACTCATTTTTACAAAAAATTTAAAGGGTTACAAATAAATATATACTTAATATACAAAAAGACTATTAATCAACAAAATTTTTAGAGATAATCTTTCATCTCGTGATCCAACAGTCTCATTGCAGTTTTATCTTCTCCAAATGCTTTAAGCTGGTCTTTCCAGTTCTGCATTTTATTATGTTCTTCAACTTGCTCTTTAAGGAACTTCAATGCTAAATCATATAACATATGGTCTCCTTTCTTTAGGGCATCAGATGCAAGATCTTTGATCTGCATAGTAATAGTTATCTCGTGGTCAAATGATACCTTGATAATTTCTGGTAATCCCGAAAAATTCTGATTAGGTGCATTTAACATAGGTGTTGCAGGCTGTACTCCCATAGACAACAAGTATGTTCTTGACCAGTTAGCATGATCCATTTCTTCGCTAGAGTAATTCTTCCAAAGTTTAGCAGCATTAACATAACCAGAGTTATCTAGCCACATAGACATTGCAAGATATATTCTAGAAGAATACTCTTCTTGCTGTATTCTATAGTTTAAGTATTCAATACATTCTTCAGAAATCAAAGGATTATGATCTGTAGAAATAGCTGGCTGAATACCAGATTTATATGATGGTCTACTAATGGTAGGTGCTGGTTCCGCAGATTTACGTGCCAGTAGATTTCTTGATGGTGTTTCGGCCATTATATTATGTATTTGATTCCGATGAATTATTGGCTATTGTATACTGGTTCATTGACTCAATATCTCCTGCTAGGATTTTTACAGCATCATCAATAAGTATCTCAGTAATGTTATCTTGAAATTCACAGATAACATCAGCAGCCGATGTGGTTAATGTATAAGGATCTACACAGCCAGCCAATTGAATCTTAACGGGTTCTCTGTAGTACATTAGATGAGGATTGTCTATATCAAACTCGTTGTTAGTATAGATTCTAATCTTATCACCTACAATAGTGCAGAAGGTTTCTCCCCATTCAAAACTTGGTTTCTTTAAAGAATCCTGTAGCAAAATGGGAACGTTCTGTTCCTCAGCAATAAAGATGATTGCAAGATCAGATGGATCTTTACAACAGTCTTTCTTAGCATCTGCGCTAATTCTTTTAAACTGTAGATAGTCTGCAGGTAAGGAATTTGATTCTACGTATAAATGTTTCTTTACAACAGGAAATGGTATTTCCTTTAGAAGATTTTGTAAATCATCAATCTTTCTTGTAGTTTGCTCGTCACCTTGCCTTTCTACATTAAGACCAATAATCTGTCTTCTAACCCATTGAATCTGGGCTTTGTTAAATGCCTCTACAATCTGCCAACATTCAATGTTGTCATAATCGTTACTAGCTAACTTATTAAGTCGCTGCTTAATCTTTAATTGTAGAGTAGTATTATTCATTATTTACGTCTGATATTTTTCCACATTGCTGCAGCTGCAATTCTTTTTCCTTTTTCTCCACCACCTGCTTTAGCAGCAACCTCGTCAAAGGTTTTACCCTTCTTACCAATGTCCTTACCGGCTGATGCTTTTTTTGCAACAGAAGACTTTTGTTTCTCTGATAATCCAGAGGATGGTTTCTTTTTAGCAGCCATAGCCTTTCTTAGTTGATCCGCCTTTTTTATAGCCAGCTTTAATCAAAGCATTTTTTAGTGCAGTACCTGCTGCACCACCTTTAGCCATTTTAGGTTTCTTACCTGCAGCTTTCATTGACATTGCAGTAGCTGCTTGTTGTTTTGAATTTTTTGCCATTATAGTAATTTATTTAACATTTCCATTTTCTTAAAGCCTTATTTATTCTACTGTTTGGGTCTCTTGCTGTTTCTGCAGAAGTATTTTTAGCTTTGTGACCTTTCATTCTAGCACAGAATGACTTCTTTCTTGATCCACCTTCAGGTTGTGGTGCTTTAAGATTACCTCCTGTTGTTTTATTATAGGAGGCACGTCCTTTAGCATTAAGTCCGCCACTTTCTGACTTACCTTCCTTTCTTTGCCATGCAGGTGACTTAGCCATTTCTTTTCTTTTTTTCTTTAGCTTTAACTTTTCTTTCAGATTCTTTCAAAGCACTAGTAACTTTCTTACCAGAACCAGCATTCTCACGGATATTATCCCATAGTCCTCTCTGACTATAAGATCCATCTTTCCGTTTAATCATTTCTTTCTTAGCAGCCATACTTACATGTTTTAAGGGTTTTAACAAGCCCTCCGTTTTTAGCAGAAGGCTTGTTATTTTTTCCTTGAGGTTTACCATAAGAAACCATTTTCTTCTGTTCCTCCGGGTTAAGCAGCTTATTCATCTTACTTCTTCTTACCCATTTTCTTCATACTAACCTTGCCACCGTAGGACATCTTGCCTCCCTTGCTCATTTTACCACCATACATTGCAGCAGGTGTTGCAGTAACATTAGGATTCAACTTAGGTTTAACGCCTTTACTACCAGGTGTAGTTTGAACAGTGGCTGGGGTATTTACTCCACCACTCATCATTTTCTTAGTCATTTTTTTCATGTTACAAATATTTATATTATTAATATACTTATTGATTCCAATACTTCTCAACTTTTTTTGTCAAATTCACAAGAATTTCTTCATTCAAAGGATTCTTGAGGTATTCAACAACTTCTGAAGGAGTTCTACCCATCATAGCACCAGAGGATACTTCATAGATAAATCCGTCAGCTTTAGTAGCAATTAACTTATAGTAAGTAGCATCCTTAACTATAGATCTCAGTTTTAATGATTCCATGTCCTGATTAGCTGCATCCAAGAACATTTGTGCTGCTCTGTTTGCATTCTTCTCACTTCCTTGACCATTAATGAATGTATCCATGTTATCATACAATACATCTGTTGGTGTAGACTTCTTGTATTGAACACTAGTTACATCAACTACCTTAGCAATGTAAAGCAGTTTATTTGTATTCTTATCAAACAGCTTCTGCAACTCAGACAATGCTTTGTTGCGAATCTTCTTGCTTTCTGTTTTAGTAGACACAGTATCTTCATACTTGTCTAGATAAAACTTCGGTGGCTTTTGTCTAGTTCTGGCTTCTTCATAGCTTTTTGCTATTATAGAAAATCCTCCAGCTTGAATAGCATACAACTTAATTAAATCATATGGATCCTTTGCTGGCTCTAAAAACAATGGTTCATTACCGCAACGAAGTGTTATTTTACTCCAGAACTCATGATTATCAGGTCTTAGCAATTTAACCTTATTCCAAAATTCTGGATCTTCGGGATTAATAACATTTGCAGCAAGTTCTTTTTCAAGCTGACAAACTGTAGTTCTAATCTCTTTAACCTTAGCCTCACGTTGTTCTGGATCTGGAATTAACTTTACATCTGGTGCAAATTCATTCAATCCAGTAAGGTATCTGCTGATACCATTTAATTCAACACAAGCTAATTGTTCTTCATGATGTACACCATCATATAATGCTAATCCGTACTTCTCTAATCCCATGTTCTGTACATTACTATTAAAGTACGGTTTAATAGCAATAGGCCCTTTTTTAATTGCAGGGTTCTGTTCAATTAATGTAAAACTCATTTTTGTTGGTTTAATAAATTTATGATAAAAGTATAAAAAGGGGAGTAATTATCCTCCCCTTTTTAAATTATTTTTAATCTTGGATCATTAGTCTCCAATCAGAAGATGTTTCAATGCCCACAGAAATGTAAACATCTTTACCATCAACATCTATATAAATAACACCAGCAGCTTCTGGTATAAATGTAGGGGCACCTGAACCCGTAAGTGGACCAAACTTAGTTATGTTCTCTCCAAGGTTCTGCCAAACTTTTTTCTTAGGTCTGTTATAAATTCCCATGTTTTTAAGTTTTATATAAAAGGGGAGGTTACCCTCCCCCATTATATTATTACTAGTTAAGATTAGAATGAACCTCCTGTAACAGGGTTTCTCATAACAATCTTCAACACCTTGGTTGGATCTTTAACCCAGATAGCAGGCATTGTTTGTGTCATGAATACACGGTAACCATTGAACTGACCAGATGACTGGAAGCCTTGGGTACGACCCATGTAGTCCATAGTACCATTTTGATACCACCACTTCAATTGATTATCCCAAGACAACTTCAACAAGAAGATGTTATCGTTGGTGTTATCAGTAATATCGAAGATGATGAAGCTATAAGATGACAATGGGAAACCATCAATGATTGGGTTTTCAATGTCATTTGTATGCAAGTTATCAAATGCAGGATTCAATACAAACTTCACGTTTGCCAAGAATGGAATCACATATGATGTGAATGCAAATCCAAAGTTCAAGTCCATGCTTTGACCAGAGATTGCACCAATACCTGCATCAGATGCAGCTTGGATAACAAGACCTGAAGACACAGCTTCTCTACGGATTGCTTCATTTACCATTCTCATACCTCCCATACCGGTTTGTACAATCAGTTGACGCTTAGGATCTGGACCCTTGAATTCAACCTTACCAGCATAGAAGTTGTAGATTTCAGAACGGAACAAATCCAAGCTAAAGCCAGACTTGTTGTATACACGCTTGAATGAGTTATCAAGCTGCTTCCAGAGACCGACAGACAGACGGATATCATCTGGACCATCCTGACGTACTCTACCTCCTTGTCCCCACATCAAGTAGGTCTCAATGTCATTAGCAACTTTAGTCAAGTGTGCTGCTTCCATTGTAGTCAAGAAAGTACGAGATAATGAACCATTGTTCATTGCACGTTTAACATAATCCTTACCCATACGGCTAACCATGGTATCAAGGTTAGCTACAGCTGGATCGATGTTTTTGTCAAAGTTGCGCCAGATTTCAGTTACAGGTACAGTACCATCTGCATTCATACCACCCTTGATCATAAGATCAGCACGGCTAGAAATAGAGTAGTGTACGTGTGCTTCTGCACCACCTACAAAGTTGTAGAATTCACGGAAGCCAGTAGCTGTGATGATATCAGAGAATCTTTCTCCATATTCACCACGAGCAGAACCTTTACGGAAGATTTTGGTACCAGATACAAGATACTGATCAGCATCAATACCGTTACCAGTATCATTGTTTACGAGTTGTACAGTGTACAAGAAACCGTCACCGAGAGGAAGGATATCATCTGCAGTAACATACATTTCAAAACCATTGTACTTATCGTAAGTGATGATATCACCATGACCAAATTCTCTGCGTGACAATTTGATCTGGAAGGTAGTACCATCAAGACCTACAATGCCTGCAGCTTGTGAATCTACAATGTAAGGAAGATCCTGAACTACAGGAGTCTGCCACTTGTATTCACCACGTGCATTGTCTACATTAATTACGTTCTTACCACCAAAGGAAGACATCTGATAAAGCGGCATCTCAACCTTTTGTGCCATTGCCCAAAGGTCAACTGGTCCAAGGTCCATCGGCTCCGCATTCTTCAGCATGTTAACCAGGTGGTATGAATCTACGTGCGAACTAGCCGCATAATTGGTATCTCGTAGAAATATACCATTGTTTAAAACTGGAGTTGCCATTTACTTATTTATTTAAATTAAAAGGGTTATCGTTTATCGTTTAAAGAAGTTACCACCACGTGGGATTCTTCTTTGTACTGTTTCTTCTTTTTCAACAACAGGTGCACTTGTCTGCATCTTAGCTTGTTCAGTCTTTAATTGACGAACTGTCTTTTCTACAGCTTCAGTTTTACCCTGTTCTTTTACTTTACTTCTGTAACCATCTGGATCAGCTAAAAGCCATAAGGCTTCAGCAATCAACGGATAGTTAGGTTCAACGTACTGATATTTCTCTAGAAGATGTCCTAACATATTAGTAGGTCTTCCTGAAATAGATGGATAGTTTGGTTGTACAAGACCATTATATAATAAGCCTTGAACTTTTTTATCCAGCTTCAGTCCGTTAATATCAGCAGCACTTACAGTATTATACACGTTATCCATGTACTGTTGTGCAGCTTGCTGCTGTTGTTGACGCATTTGTTCTTGTTGTGCAATTCTTTGTTGTACAACTTCTTCTTGCATTGCATCCAATTTTGGTTTGAACTTCAATGCTTTAGCTTCAAGATCACCACGATCTTTCCATGCATCAATTTCCTCTTGAATGTCTTCATTAGTACCGAAGTTTGTGACTCTAAGATATTCTCTTACAATCTGCTCCTGGTCTTTCTCTACTGAAGGACTTAATTCTCTTACCTCTTCTGCCGCAGCTAGAACTTTAAATAAACCTTTAAGGTCCTGGCCACCATCTGCTACATACTTTGCAGCATATTGCAGTTCGTGTGGTAATGAATCAAAAAATTCAATCGGTGTTTGCTGACGTACTTTATTTTCAATTTCTTGAAAATTAGCTTCAATAAGTTCCTGATAGTCCTTTAATGAATATTCCTCAAGAGGTTTATCATCATCAAATGGAATTATCTTACCAGCTTCAATTAGTTTATTAACTACTTCAGCCATTCCATTCTTTTCTAACTTAGGTCTTCCAGTCTTTGTTTCTGCTGGTTCATCAGCTTTTGTTTCTGCCTTCGGCCTAAAATCACTATCTGGATCGATTTCTTGAATTACGTCATCAATCTTTACTTCTGGTTCCTTCGATTCACCATCTTTATCTGATGAATCCTTGTCAATAAAACTGAGGTCAACATTTGGCCTAGAAAATAAATTAGGTTTTGTCTCCTCTGGAAGCATAACGTTTTCTGCTCCCGGTGCACCTAGAAAGTCTAGACTATCTAGATCAATATCTACTTGCTCAATAGACGTAGTCTCGGCAGTAGCTGTTTCTTTTTCACTCATTTTTTGTTGGTTTTATAGTAACAATATACACAAAAGTATAGATTTAAACTTTAAAAATTAGCACATTAAAATAATAATGTGGCACTTTATAGCAAACAGGGGGCGAATTCCTTATTTCTTCTTCTTCTCGTTGCTCTTTTTATCATACTTATTCTTATTCTCCCTAGCAATTTGCAGTTGTGTACTGGCTATATCTTTTTGTGTATTTAATTTCTGCTGCTCAATGTTCATTTTGTCTCTATTCTCAGCCATTCTATTAATCTCTTTTTCTTTCTGGAGAGTAATATTCTCATTCTCAATACCCATCTTATTAATCTGTGCAAGAGAATCCATGTAATCTGATTGTTGATTCTGATTAATATCAACGGTAGCACCAAAGCCAGCAGATCTGATTCTAGCTTCTTGCAGTCTAGCTTGTCTATTAAGATCATTCTGTTCTGCTTCAAACTCTCTCTTAAGTCTTGCTTCTTCAGCTTGAGACTGCAATTGTTGTTCTTGCATCTGTTGCTGTTGTTGCATTTCTTCCTGACGCATCTGCTGTTGTTTCTTCTCAGTCTGCTTAAGTACCTGGTCTACATCAGGTAATGAATCAGCCATCATGAGTTTACCTAAGTCATAGATAGAAGCACCTGTAGTATTGTTATTAATAGCCAATTGCTTAAGCTGTTCTACTATAGCTCTATGATTTGCCTTGGTTGTACAGAATATATTTAGATCTCTAAGTAGTAAGTCTGTACCGTTTATTTCAAAGTTCTTACGTTCCTCTGTAGTTGTAAGGTATTGCAATCTTACAGATGGATTGGTAGACTGGTAGAATTGTGCTAAGTCAGTACGCATCTGATGTACTCTAGGCATCAGATAATCCGAATGCTGCATAAAGTAAACCTCAGTTTGTGCGTAAGATGCATTAACAGATTGCTCAACTCCAGTAGCTGTTTGCTGAGATATCTGTTGCCCCATACGTTGGGGTGTAATACCAATGACTTCAAATGCCTGATTCTTAAAGTATCCAGCAAGATTAATCCTTGACATCAAACGGTTTGTTTGTTCAAGGTCAAGTTTTTGATAATGCTGGAATGATAAAGCATTCTCTGTATTAGTAATAGATGTATCCAGAGGTAACATCTGGAAGTTCTTCATTGCTACGTATGCCTTAGCAAGATTGTTCTTTCCCCAGTCTTCTCCCAAACTATGTCTCGGTAAAGCATTCTGATCTAATAAGATTACTGTTCCAAGTTCATCTACAAGGATATCGGCAATCTGGTTATTTACGATATTATAACCAATCTGGAATGGCTTCATTAAGTCTACAAGAGATGTAGATCTAGTATTTCTATCTGAGAATACAGATCCCTCTACAGGTAGCTTACAACCATACATAGTATCATCACCCTTAAATTGGAATTTAAGAGGTCCAATGTTATTGTTATTAATTCCTAAATAGATAGGATTGATACCACCGGGGTTATTAGTTCCCCAGTATGTGGGATGGTTTGGTCCAATCTTAACACCACCCCATACCTCATTAATCCAGATCCAGTCAATGTGTTCTCCAAATAAAAGATTCTGCTTACTCTTGTTCTTAAAGAGGTCAGTATTATAAAGAGGCTTATCTGTTACTGAGTATGACTCATCAACAATATCATTTGTTACCTCTCCAAAATCATCAATCTTGGTAAGGTGACCTACTTTTCTTTGTGACTTCCAGTAAACTGTAGTTACTCTAAGGAGGTTAGTCATACCCATATCAAAGTAATCCTCGCTATCTGCTAGGATCCAGTTTACAATATCTCCTCCACGAAGTGTATTATCCCACATAGAGGTATACTGACGATACCCCAATGACGGCATATTGGTATTCCAATCATGTGATTTAGTACCATCATAGTAAGTACCATCATTCTGATATCCTTGTAATGGGTAACCAGCAGAACGTACAGGGTAGATTTGTTCTAATGTTTCCATCTGTTCCTCAGTCATCAACCATCCATAACGGTCAATAACATCAGCAACAGTCATCATATCATACTTTCCAACCCATTGACCCTGAGATATATATCTTACATCAGGTGATTTATGGTAGAATGTAAGTACTGGATTCCAAAGTTCAATATCATAATCATCATCAAGCATTCTAAAATGCCAGAATTCCCTATCAGTAATGAGCATATCTCTGAATGCTCTTTCTTCTAGTTCATCCATTTTGAATCTTTCTACATCAACTGCATGCTGATGAGCAGCCCATTGTTCTGATAATGATCTGTAACTCTTGTCAAAAAATGCCTGAATCTCAGGAAGCTGTCTGATTGCTTCTGGTGATGTAGCCTGCTGATATTCTTCTGATTCAATGTCTACACCATCTTCAGCCAGGCGCATCATCAATTCACGTTCAGCATCATATACTAATGCCTGTTCTACTTCTTGTCTTTTTAATTCAAGGAGTTCGTTATATGAAATATCATCTACTGCTCTATAGGATACAGCACTTGATCTTTTGGCAAATTCAGCAACTAACGTATTAATTACATTAGGGATAATCGGATAGAATTTAAGTTCTAATGCAGATGCGTCTTCCTTGGTAAGGACTTCCATAAGATCTGCATACTCATTATCCTCCTCAATTATATAGTCACCCTTGTCTATAATACCTTTGGCAAGCTTGTAGTTCTTCATTAAACGTCTTGCATTTCTGCGTACATGCTGTAATCCCTTCCATTCAAGCCAGTCTAAGTTCCAGGCAGTCCATTCATTATCCTTTTTTGACCTAGGAATAAACTGGATAGGCTGGTTTAGAGTACCCATTTTATTGTACTCTACTTTGGCACCAGCCTTCATTTGCATCGCATTATATATCTGCATGTCTTATCTTAAATTTCTAAACGGTAATTTTGGTAGTCTCATTCCTGAAACTGAACCAGATGCCCCTCCAATATGACGGAACGGACTTCTATTCAATTTACTGAAATTATTATTATTATCCAATTTTTTGCCACCAGATTCCTCATATCTTTTCTTATAACCCCTATTAGCTTGTTGAACCTTGGCAAAAGCTACTAATGCAGCAAAGCTAACCAGTCTATCGACGTTTACACCATCTCTATATGCCATCATCTCCTTGAGTAGCATAGGATCTGGTATTCTTTCTATTCCATATACTGTTTTATATACCTTTCCACTTTCGTCTACATCAGTATATAATTCCTCTTTTACAAATTCAATGGCATAACTAAGCATATGACTCTTGAACAATGTCCCTGTATTTCTCCAGCCATACTCCTGGAAAACGTTAGCATTTGCACCAATATCTTTGAGGAATAGTATCTGTGACCTAGGTACGAGGAATCTCTGCTTCTTTCTATAGATCATATGGTTAATAAACTGGCTAATGTTATTTTCTACAATAGTCCAGGCATTATACCATTCAATTATAAGTTCTAATCTTTCATGAGTTTTATTAATATCATCAAATCTACCACACCAAGCAGCTACTAATTTATCTTGTTCTATGTATGTTTCAACAACATCTCCTTTATTTTTAGTTACCTCAACAGCTGTCTTGTAAACATAGATGGAACATAGTGATTCTGAGGTAGTTGTCTTACCTTCCCCTACTGGATCGACAGAAGCATAATACATTCCAAATTCAGGTTCCTTTACTGGTCTTTCCCATACTACAATAACACCTGTTTTATCCTCAGTATCTTTAGTAATTGGAAATTCCCGAATTGGTAACTTATTGCTTTCAGTAGATTGTATAGCACCTCTCTCATCTCTGTATAAGTCAAGATGTTCGTAGGCATACATTTTATCTTCAATTCGTCTAGTTTGTGCGGTAACAAGATGGGCAGGAAATACAGATACAGTCCTAAAATCAAATGCTTCTTTGATATTTCTAGGGTGCTGAGATATACGTAACTGATAGTCTTGAGGATCTAGTTCTCTTTTCCAGGTAGCAAACTGCTCATCTAATGCTTTTAGTGCATCAGCAACCTGTGAATTACCATATCTATCAATATAAGGTGGCATTGACCATTGCTCAGGTATGAATAATCCTGACCTTCCTATGGTGTTTAGTTCATCTATAAGATCTGTTTCTACACTATAGATGTCATTTGCATCTGGTCTAGTAATCATCTTCTTCAATGGTTCGCATTGACTAAGGTCACCGACAGAACCAGCAGCTATAAACATACCTGTGGTAGTCATACCAGATTTCATAGCAGGTCTAATGAATTCGAAGGTAGTATCCATCTTAGGTGCAATACCTGCTTCCTCGTGAAAAAAGAATTTACATGGACCACCGACACCATTTGTAGGATCCTTTTCAAAAGACATACCCTGTATAACTCCTTTTAATCCTACCTCAGATTTCCTTTTCTGTGTCCCCACATATGTATCAATCTCAATCTTCTGTTGCCAAAAGAGTGTCTTATGGGGATTCATAGGTCTATACCAAGCAGTATGCTTATTCAGAAATGCCTCGTATTCATTAAGAAACTTCCAGGTACCCTTCTCATTGATATAATCTTTAAGACTGGCCCCCATCTTTAGGGTAACCCCTTCCTCAAACCATACCTGATTTATAAACTTACCAGCATGAAAATAGGAACTAGCTATCTGACGTTTCTTTAATATGGCTGCATGCTTATGACTTAATTCAGCAAGCATTTCATATAATGCCATATGATATTGTGCATCACGTATATCAGCAAAACCAAACTTCTGTATCTCCTTGTTAAAGATAGGCAAGAAGTTTAGCCACATATAGTAGTCACGAGATAGATACCATTTCTTATCTCCATTTATAAAGAATACTCCTTTCCTACACTTCTGTTTTTCAGTATCCCAGAATGCACGGAAGTCCTTAGTTCCCTCAGGATGTACACAGTAGAACCCTTGTGTATTAAAAAGCTTAGCTAATTCATTAAACTTTAGACTAGTCTCATCAAATTCATATTCTCCAGGAACCTTGAACATGGTAAGTAGATAGTCTCTAAACTCCATTTGAGAGTTAAAGGTTATATCCGTCCATACTCCGTTCTCATATACAGGAATATTTGTGTAGAATTCTTGCTGCATATTACATGTTTTGGTCGTATGCTAGGCCTGTACCACCCCTTACGTGACTCTTCTGTTCATCTTGCATATCCCGTAATGCACCCTTATATGACTGTCTAATGGCATCAAAGTCCTTAGCCATAGCTCTAATCTGGTTAATATTACCATCCCTACCATCTGTAATAGATGTGTTATTCATATAGGTAGCAATATTATCTAGTGCCCTCTTAATACCATTGTATGCTCTCATTGTAGGAGTTTCGTATAACTTCCTACAGAAGTCAATTGCTTGGGGTATACCATCCTCCTCAGGACTAAAATCAGCATCAATCTCCGCTAGTACAATCTCCTCTCTATCTGTATCAACCGTATTAAAGAATGGGTTAGTATCTGGATTAGGACAAGTCATGTAAAACAGATACTGATAGATCTTAAGGTAGTTATCAGGATACATGTCCATAAGTCGTCGTAATGTCTCAAGAGTATGGCAATGTTCCGTAGGAATTACTTTACCGTTAGATATATCAAATAGTTTAATTGTCATTTTTCAGATGGTTGATTATAGATATTACCTCTTCTTTTAGATAAGGTAAGTGATATTGCACAATTTTGTCTACTACAGGTTCGCCGTTACTATCATAGAACACCACTCTGTTGTCATATGCGTCTCTACCTGCCTCCTTAAACTGTATATGTTCAATAACTAACTTACCAGGCTTTAATCTAGGATTGTGCTTTAGTATCATATACATATATAGGCTAAGCTGTATATTGTAATGATTGTGATTACAGTCATCTAAGTGTTGCAAGGGTGGTAACATCTTCTCTGATATACCTTCCCAGTTAACATAGCTTTCTGTTTTAATCTCCTTGTTTGTTTTGTAGTCGTATATACTGACTACTCCATTGATTACTTCAACCCGGTCTGCCTGACCACATATACCAGCAGACTTAAGATAAACCATATGCTCAGGATAAATACCATTTCCAAGCTTTTGATCAGGAGCTTTTTTAAGTCCATCCTCTGTAAGAGGTTGTATAATCGGAATCTCTGTTTCATCTAGTACTATTGTATTGCAAGAAAGTAAATCTTTTTCTCTTTGGTTATGATACCAGCTACCGAGGTTTACTGCTTTTTGTGATTCATTTTTCCAAGCTTCCTTTATTACGTCAACTTCTAATCCGTACCATTTGCTTTTCTTATTCTTAGCAGATTTCTCAGCAATTACATCAGAATCGAATGGCTTTTTAAATCTAGATATTATGCTTGTAACACTAGTCCAGTTTATGCCATCATCATCAATACTTATGTATTTATGCTCAATTGGTTCAAACTTTATTGCCATCTTCATTTAGTTTATTTTCTAATTCATCCGCTTCTTCTTGTGTAAGTACGGCTTTCCATTTACCTGCCTCACATTCAGAAGCTAATGATCTTTGTAAAAATTTTAAGGAGCAGCCACATACCCCACAGCATGGTTGTGTACCTGGTGCAAAGCATTTACTACCTTCCCTATCAATCTGGTCACAAGATTGACATATGCTATCTCTTTCTGCAGCTATCTCCTCTACGTGCTCATCCCTAAATATAGAGTTCTTAATTCCCTCTAGTATTTTACCTTTTTTCTTCCAGACTTCAAGAAATGTTGTTGCCATATCGTTGATCTATTTTACTTTTTTTTCTTAGGTTTTCTTCTAGAATCTTAGCACTCATTACATTAAATCTTTCAAGTTTTCCCTTGGCTACCTTATAGTAAGGATACCTAGTAAAATCTTTAGGATCTACACTGTTTATAAACTTCTCACACTTATACATTTCTGCTCTAAGTGCCTTAGGCTTAACAGTAAACATTCCAAAACTCTCAACATTTATATTAGCATCATTCAATCCTTCCATTGCTTTTCTTACCTGACTCCAGTAAAAGGAGACTATATCTGTCAAATCTGATTCTGGTATATTAAGATCCTCAGAAGCAGAACTATACAGTGACGATATTTTCTTTGGGTTCAGCATGTAGAATTTTATAATCTAATAAAATGTTACCAGTGATCTGTATCTTAAGCTCAGGGTTCAAATAAATTGTCTTCCTATTCTTACCGTTCTTTACAATTAGTTTTTTCTTTTCTGCCTTTGTTACAGCATTCCTTACCGATTGACTACTACCAAAAATCTTATTCTTAGTAGCGTCATTGCAAAATTCAGTAAGTTCTTTTTCTCCTGTTAAAGCAAGAAAAGTAAGACAACTTAAGTCCTGATCAGATACATTCAATGCCTTAAGGTGGCAATGGACAGCTAGTTGGAATTTAACTATGCTCCAAAGATCCATCTTGACATTCTTACGTACATGATTGACTACTGCCATTTTAGTTCTTTTTTAGGGATCTAGGTTTCTTTGGTTCGTCTTCTGACTCATCCTCATCTGGTGCGGGAGCCATGATCTGTGCCATACGCATTCTGGCCATCATTCTACGTAATTCAAGTTCTTCTAACTCAGTAATCAGAGTTTCATATTCTTTCTGAGTCTGTAGGAAAGGAATCTGAGAGGTATAGTATTCATGAATTTCTCTCTGACGTTCTGCAAGTTGTTCTTTTGACAACTCAGACTGATTCATTGTTTCTTCGGTCATAACTGTTGGTTTAAATTATAACACAAATATACACAATAAGTTTAAACTTACAAGAGTTATAATAAAAAACCCAGACTAATATCTGGGTTCCTTACTAACAATTAACACACTAAACAACAAGCATTATGCTTTCTTTGCCTTGATATAACCAGTAAGCTCCGATAAACATGTATTCATGTTTGATAAATTAGTTGATATAGCATCAATTTTTACTTCTAATTTATCAATAGCATTCTTCTGCTCTTCTTTTATTTCAGTCATACGATCATATATGTGTTTTTCTCTCTTATCAAGATCTAGTTTTGTTTCTTTCATACCTTCTTTTAGAAGTTCAATGTCACGATCATGATTTTGTTCCATAGTACTAACCTTGTTATAAAGACGATCAACGGATCGTTTTAATGCGTAGTATAAACCTGCTAAAGATAATACTCCAACAATTATCGTTACTACATCTCTTATTTCTATCGCGTTCATACTATAATATACTAAAAAATTAGTTAATTCCAAATCCACTAGTTGGTACTGGTTGTGTTGACATGATAAGCCAGTTATTACTATTAACTGGGGCAGCTCCTTTATAGGACCACATTGTCACACCTTGATTACCATTAATATCTATGACATTAAGATAATCAATATCTTGTCTTACTCCTTCAATATTTTGTAGTGTTAATAATCGTTGTGTGCCGGGAAGAGAAGATCGTAAAACAACATTACCGACAGGAGATCCAAGAGCAGTAAAACCTTTTGACAAGGTAACATTATCCGCCAATTGAACTGTTATTGTCGTTGATGCTGCAGGAGTACCTGTTGCATTGATTAATCTTAGTATACAATTTATAGTACGACCGTATGTTGTTAATGTACCACTAGCCGACATTGTTAAAGTACCTGTAGCGGGTGTTGTAATATTAAATGTACCTGCTGTTGAAAGAAGAATATTACCTGCAACAATTAAGTTAAATCCATCGCTGATTGTAACTGTGCCTGCATAATTTGTAAAATCAATGTCTAATAAAGCAGCGGTATTACCCAATACATTACAATCAACTGTGCTTGCATTTGTAAATCTAACAGAATCTCCAGCAATAGGAATAGTATTAGTATCCCAATTACCGGCTACTGCCCATGTTGAACTTACTGTTCCTGTCCAAGTTACTAATGCCATTTTTTAAATTGTAAAAGTTGAAGATACTGTTTTAGGATAATCCCAGAGATCCCAATTTATGGTATTTGTAAGAAGTCCTTTTCTATTCCAAACTGTTTGTCCAAGACTACTATCTATATCTTTAGCATCAACTGCATATATATCTTGACTTGCTCCAGGCTCCAGGGTAAAAATTGCTCTAGGTATTGTATTACCTGGCGTATTCATAGTAAAATTTAAACCTAGTCCTCCTGGACTTATAACTCCAGGAATTCTTACGTGCCTCATTATTAGACTCTGCCTTACTTTATATTCAATTCCTGTTAACGCCTGTAAACCTAAACGAAAATTTGCAGCTGAAAGTGAGGGTTGATAATCAAAATTATCACAAGTCCAGCCTATAGTTCCAAGATGTAAGTGCGAATTATTACCGCTAAATCCTATAAAACTAAGATTTGTAATTGGGATAGGTATCGTATCGTTAAAAAATAATCTACATTCAGGAACAGCAATTCCTCCCCTTGTTAAATGAACTAGAGTAGGTATTGTTACTCCTGCAGAACCAAGTCCTTCAATTATAGCAGCATTACCCGCAACAATAGTTCTTCCTGTTAATACAAGTGTACCTGACACATGTTTAAGTTTTCCTCCCCACCAAAAACCTAAATTTGTTGCAGCTGTAATTGTTCCTGTAGTATCAATTTCTAGTTGCCATGATATTCCAAAAGATATTGCTAGGCTGGCTGGTGGCGTAGAATTAACATAAGAATCACTAATAGAGCCAGTACCAACCATTTTTACAACGGTTGTACTAGGATTTCTTGTAGCACCTGCGGTTAAAACCAAATTCCTATGTAGGTATATTGTACCACCCTGAGTATTGACTACCCCAAGAGCAATAGTTCCAAGAACTGTTAAATCATTTACAACACATACATTTCCAGTAATTTGTATAACTTGTGATGCGCTTATAGCATTAGTTCTAATTGTAAGATTATTAAAATTAATACCAGAAGGATTGGTAGTTGTTGGACTTAATGAAGTAGTACCATTAACATTAATATTGTATGTCGGTGCAGCATTTGATCCAATTAAATAAAACGTACCATTTGTTACAACGGTCCCTGCAGTGTAAGAAAATGTAGATTCAGTACCGATGACTCCCACTCCTCCATAATAACAATTATCTGCAATAGTTACTATTTGACCTGGAGCATTTATTCTTATATTAACGCCAATACCTGATGGTGTAGTTGCAGGACTAGCAAAAGTTGCTGCAGTTGACCAAGTACCAGTACCAGCCAAAACAAAAGTAGGAATAGAACCAGATACAGAAGTAACACGTCCATTTGTTCCAATTGGCCTAACATTAAAATTACCATTAACAGTAAAATTAAATGCTCCCTGGACTGTTAAAGTATGATTTGCCGCAGGGCCTAATTGTAGGGATCCTACAGACCAGTTATCTGTTAAAGTTACCGTTGATGTTGTAGTACCAACAGTTTGTGTATTTAAATTAAAGGGATTTGGCCAAATCTTACCATTACTTGTTAGGGTTGTTATACCATTTGCTCTAGTTGTAATTGCACCAGGACTTGGTGCAATATTCATATTTGCAGATAATCTTACAAGATGATTAGGATTTACGTTCGTAAGTGCACCAACAGTAATACCATTAGTCATCGTAATGGTGCCAGTGTATCCTGTACCACCATTAAAATCTAAGTTACGACATACCGCAGTGATTATATCAACAACACAAGGGTTGTTATTAGCACTGCTAAATATTGCATCTGTAGTATCTGTAGGTATGGCATTAGTATCCCAGTTAGCAGGAGTACTCCAATTGCTATTTGTTGTTCCTAACCAAGTTGGCATAGTATAACTTTTTAAACTTTATTATACAGTGGTTATATTTATTTGTAGGACAGCCCATGATACAAGTACAGAACTGTCTACTCTAAATGCTAGATAATCTCCGGCAAGAAGTGATGTATCCCAGTTATTTACGTTAGCTGAGTTTGCTAACTGCTGACTTGCAGTAAGTCGTGGTTTAACTCCACCTGCTCCAGTATTTATGAGTGACTGTGTTGATAATGTCGGTAATGCCCCTGTATTTTTCCAAATATCAAATTGAATTGCTTGTGTAGGAGTTGCTGTAAGGGCTATAACTGTCCATCCGGTAATTGTACAGTCAAACGGTACTCGCATATAACCTTTTAAACCAGTAGTTACTGTACCTCCAGATCCATCAACTGCAATACCAATTATTTGCGTTAGTGTTGTACTACCAGATGCATTTAATGTTCCTGTAGGGACATCAAAAGTTAAACCAGTACCAAGTATAATTTCCTGCATTACACCAGTTCCTGGAGAATATCTACCAACTAATCTGTTAGTAGCCATGCGGGTTGTAATTGTACCTGTAGTGGTAATGGGACCTCCAGATACAAGACCTGCAGTATTTATCAGTGATATACCACCACCACCGCCGCCACCACCTAGTGCACTAGCAGGTACAGCATAAGTTTGAAATAGGTCACCTCTTTTTTTGTAGGTTGTATTTGCTGCAACCAGTACAAGATCTTCTGGACTTTCTAGTGCATTTCTTACAAGAAGTCCTTTATTTTTAAGGTAGTCCCAGTTTACTATATCCATTGTATTGACTTTATATTATAATATACAAAATTATGATAAATCTTTCTATCTTAACTTACTCTTATTTGTACAGCCGATCCATTTCTATAAAGACCGTTAACTGGTATTCCCCCAAGTGCGGCTGCAGCATCATTAGTGTAATTACTTAATCCTAGGGGTAATTCAAATAATCCCTTACCGTTCACAATAAGTACATGTTCTTCGGTTCCTAAGTCTCTAACTGAAAGTCTGTAGTATGAACTCATAGATCCTTCTACTACATTTGTAGCAATAAAAGCAATTTTACCTGCAGGATTAAGTACAAGATCATTATCAGTAGCTAAAGAAAAATCAATAGATCCACCAATTCCTGGTTGACCTACGTCTGGAAAATCAACTGATTTCCAAAGAGAAAGTATAGTTTGAACACTATCTTGATTATCACCCCCCTTAATGATACGTGCTCCAGGTGTAAAAGTATCATTTGAATCACATTGAACGGATAATCCTGGTCTAAGCTGAGAATATATACTTGCAGCGGCGCCTATTCCTGGTCCGTAGCTAAGTAGATCAAGTGCTACAGAGTTCCTGGCAAAAACACGCATACCAATGGCTCTATCTGTTTTTATATATGCACCAAAACCACCAGTTTGTCCTGGTTGATCAACATCTATATTAATACCTGTTGCTACTCCAGAACCTAAATCGTTAGTAATATTTAAAACCCCTGTAGTTACTGCACCTGCACCTAATGTAGTAACTGGTTGACCCTTTATATAAAGAGCATCTACCTGCGTATCAATATATCTACTAGTATCAAATGTAGAATCGGCATATGCATCACCACCTAATTGAAAATTACTAGCTGGATTTTCTGTTATACCATTATCGGCTGTATAAGTACCGCCACCACCACCAGTAGCAGCAATGGTAAAATTAGGATAGTTTCCAGTTACACTTATTCCTGCTCCGTTATTAAGTACAACTACTTGATCAGGAGCTGTATTAGTAACAGTAAACGTACCAGAGGTAGTTATGGGGCCGGCAGGAGATACGGATATACCAGTTCCTCCATTTACATCTATAGAACTTACAGTTCCTGATCCTGCCCCAATTATGCCAGCTATGGCCTCTGCAAAGTCATTGGTAGTCATAGCATAACTAAGGTATTTATCACCTCTTTTATCAAAACTTACATCAGCACCAAGCAATAACAAATCCTCAGAATTACTAAGGCTTTGCTTTATAAGTTCTGCTTTTTTAAGATATACCCAGTTTACTATATCCATGTTATAATCAGTATACTATAATATACTAAAAATTATAGGTTGTTTATTAAACTATACAAATTACTTTTTGGGTACCTGAACCACCTAATTGTGCGGCGGTTTGAGTATACATATCGCCAGCAACTAATCCCACAGATGATGTCGGAAGATTTTTGGCTAGATTAATATTTCCATTACCATTAAATGTTATATTAGCTGTGGGGTCAGCACCATTGTTAGCTAATAATATTTGATATTGCGCTGTTCTTGATGCATTGGCCGCCGTTGACCAAGTAGTATTAAACAAAGCAGCAGTCTGCGATGTCCCTACAGTGGTGCCCATTACCTGCCTTATTTGCATACCATAACCGTCAATAGCATTACTAGTATTGCCATTTCTAGTCATGTTAATCATAGAATATACACTCTGAAAATTGGTAACGCCTCTTTCAAGTTGCAGCGTTCCTGTACCTGCAGCACCATTATTTCTTGAGTTAAAGGTTGCAGCAGATCCTCCTGATGTACCAAACTGAGTAACACTAAGTGCAGATCCAGAACCAGCATAACTTGATATACCCAATGTTGATGTAGCATTATATGATGCAACAGCTAAAGAATTGAATCTATTTGCATTTGCAACATCTGATGTTCCTATTAAAGTTTCACCGGCTTTTACAAGTTCACCACCTAACTGTATGTTATCTAATGTTTTTGTAAGACCGCTGTTTGCAGTTACAGTTCCAGTAGGTGGTGTAACCCATTGACCATCTCCTCTAAGGAATGTAGAGTTTGTTGCTGAACCACCAATACCACCTGAAAAATATGGTACATTGAGTAGGGATAATTCTGCCACAGCACCAGTTCCAGGACCTGGGCCAGTACCGTTACCTAAAAATGTGTAGTTGTTAATTACCTGCATTTTAGCAAAGGTCACTGCATTATTTGCAATCTTTGGTCCAGTTACCTTTAATGCACCAATGGTGGCAATAACAGAACCTGAACCAGGTCCTGCAGTAACATCTCCAGTAAGAGCAGTAATACCTCCTCCCCCTCCACCGCCACCTCCCCCTGCTTCAATTGCTTCAGCAATTGCTTCAAGTCCTTGGAGTACTTTTAGTTCCCAGAAAAAGTTTGAACCTTTATCTCCTTCTTTTGGATTTCCGTTACCTAATGCCATGTTATAGTGCGTTTAAAATTCTTTGTAAGAGTTGAAGTACCTTTAGTTGAAAGTAATAGTTAGATCTCTTACTTCCTTCTGAATATTTGTTATTACCTAGTGCCATTATTTTTTATATTAACAATATACAAAATTAAACCATATCATGGTACAATAGCAAAATAAATAGTTGTAAGTGAAAGACAAGCAACTCCAACAGACAACCCTACATTTTGAAAGGCCAGCCTCCTGTTTCTTTTCTTTAGGTCTTTAATCTGCATCTCCTTTTCCACACCTATAGCCTTTTCAATGGCTTGTTTGTTCTCATAAATTTGCTCTAAGGTCTCATAGTTATTAGCCTGAATACCAGTAATTTTAGAGTAATAAAGAGTTTTTAGTTTTTCAAGTTGGTATAAAGAATCAATTTCATAGGCAGTATTGTACCAATACCACATACTAGTGAAATTGAGATTCATTAGCTGAAGATCGTAGGTTGTAAGTTTTGGTGTAGAATCCGCTTTTAAGGAGACTGTCCGACTTTTTGAGAGTTGACCTAAACTGAGTATTGGCATCAGCATCAGTACTGCTAAGAATGTTGTAAACTTCATTTTTGTAGTATTTATTAGTTATCTCTTGGCGTTGAATAATGGTATCTGATAAGATTGTTATAGAATCCAGCTTTTCATACAAGTCATTTGCTATCTTGTTGTTCTGCTCTATAACATCATATAGGCTATCATTTATGTCATGAAGTCTATCAACAGCAGGATTATCCACTGATTTTTTGGTGCATGTTTTAATGCTAAAAAAAATACTTAGCAGTATAATAACTGTTCCTAATATAACTCCTAGTTTTGATAGTTTTGACGTTTTGCCCATCTTGTTATGTGTAAATTTTTATTTAAAGGTCTAATTTTTACATACACTCCATCTCCTGATCTAGAGTCCCTAGAACCGTTGTCGTTAGTATTCCCCTCTATAGTCCTTACAGAATACTTACCTATAGCATCTACTATTCCTGTATGACCTATAGCTTTATATCTACCTGTATTCTTAAACTTATTATAGGAAAGGGTCATTACTAATACATCACCTGGATTAAAGTTCTGATAGAATCTACCATTAGTAAAGATAACATCTTTTTTATTATATGCTGTTGGTGACCAACCTGTAATAGTACTAGGTACCCCACATTCATCAAGTATAGCCCTTACAAAAAAAGAACACCATGCATAGCCGGGTTTCCAGCCAACATCTGACATTATTTTCTTCAATTCCCTATCCGTAAATCCTCTATTATTTCCTCCCTTTTCCCTTACTCCGACATAAGAGTTGGCGGTAACTCTGACACAGTAACCGTCATCAGCAACCAGACTATGAAGAGGAATAATACTAAGAAAAAGAAGTAAACAAATAGATATAACTTTATTCTTTGCCATACGTTTAGTTCATATTTGATGTGATCTTTAATTTCCGTAGAGTAAAAATATCTCTGCAAACTTCTAAAGTTAAAGTTGATTCCTAAGAATACAACAAAGTTTGCAAAGATCAGAATTAATGCAGCCATGAATACTATTTGGATATACTCTGTAGAAATCAGGGCATCCCCAAAATATTCATAGCCATATCTTCCTGCAAGAAAAAATCCTAGAAATGCAAGTGGTATGCTCCATACCCCATCATATTTCTGTAGATTGTAAATTATTTTTTTTATCATAATTATGGATTTGGTGAATCAGGTAATAAATACATAATACTAACATTATCAGAAGTAATGTTATCTGGTTGGATGTTGTTAACGGATGTTATTTCAATTCTATATGGTGTAGTATAAAGAACATTTAATGGTGGAATATCACTCCACTCATCAATAACATTCAATATTTCATCAGTCTCAAGAGAAACTTCTAATCTATATTCTCTTTCTTCAAATCCAACAAATCCTTTTTTCAGAGTAAATGTTGTAATTGGAGTTACTCCTGTATTCTCTATTTCATAGGCAATTTTAACTTTGTTATCGATGAGTGGATCGTAACTTACAGTATCAATCTCTACTCTTAAGTTTAAATTTGGTGGCGGAGTATTACCAATTACAAAAACACCATAGAATGCCGTATTATCTATAGTTACTGTCTCATCTGGTATTGTAGTAACATTAGCACCCCAGTAAATATCACCATTTAGTGTACTAGGTACTGTAAATGTATGCGTTGCAATATAGTTATAGTCATTTGCAGGTATAGTTACTGGAATAGTTGTTATAACAGGATCAGCACCAGTATATACAGTATCTAAAGAGTAAAATAGTGTAACAGTTACATTAATTGGTGTAGGACTTATTTTAGTTAATAGTAATGTATACTGTAGGGTGTATTGACTATCTACTGTTGTTAATGTAGATCCAGAAAGTAGTATTCTTAAGTTTTGTTGGATACCAGGGCCAGGATCTATTATTCCAGAATATTTAGCATACTGAACTGCAGCATATGCATCTACTTGACCGTATCCAACTTCTACACTTTTTCCAGGATTAGAAGGAAATATATTATAATCATATGTATATATTTTTCTGCAGGTATTCTTTATTACTTCTTTGATTCCATTTGCAGATAATTCTGGTCTTGCTGCGTGAATTAACGCAGCTACACCAGCTGTAATTGGGGTAGCTCCTGATGTTCCACCAAATAATGTAGTTTCATTACCAGGATAACTTGACGGTGTACTCATCCCAGGTGCAGCACAAAATGTTACTGTGCCGTAATCTGCCCAAAATGTTTTTTTATAATTTCCACCATTAAATTCTGTTGCTGTAACAGCAATTACTCCATCATATGATGCAGGATAAATTGGTCTATTTGGTGGGGGTGCTGAACCTCCGTTTGATGGACCATTACCATTTGCACAAAAAGCTAATACACCTAATCCAGGAGTATTAAGATTAGGATCACCACCCCTACCATACTGTAATGCATCATAAACAAATTCTTGTTCGGCATTAGAGGGGGGTCCGGGCACTTGTGCACTTCCGTTTATATATGAATTAGATGATCCAATACAGTTACCCATTTGCATACAATGGTATAATCCATACATAAAACTACTAAAAGCAACACCACCAATTACAGGTACTGACCCTATTAAATTAATGTATACAAAACTAACTTTTGTGTCATATGGTGATATTCCTGTTGCATAAGTCCCATCATTTTTTGCAACAATTTGACTTGAGGCACCAGTTCCATGTACTTGATTAAATACAGAAACTTCTCCTCCCTGAGCAAAAGGCAAAACGTTAGTTGTGCCAGTGTTCATATTATAGTTATTAAATGTTTGACCAACCATATCAGGATGGTTGGTGTCACATGCCCAGTCAACTACAGTAATAACATTATATGTGGGAGGAGGATCTAATGCAATTTCGTCCCATGCTTCTTGCACCTGCAATGCAGGTAACTGCCAAATTTGATTATATGTATAATTTGTTGCAGCTGGTGAAACATCAATATGCATATGTTGAGAACACATCAAAAATAAATTTGATGCTAGTACAAAAGCATGAAATTTTTCAAAGGATACATGTTCTGGTAATTCAATCACAATCCAGTTGACATTTTCCATTTCTTGAACAATTTTTAAATTATTCTTTTTACAGAATTCAAGAGCTGGTAAATAATGCTTAGCACGTAAGTATACAGTAGGTGTAGGTATTCCCTTCTTTAAACTTCCAAAGCTATAGGTATGTGATACTTTTTGTTTATTAGGTATCACTGGACTTCTGTCTTTGAATACGATTAATCCAAGATCTTCATATACAGCTCTAACATTCTTTTTTGTCTTATTCTTGTCAAAGCTTTTACGATCTTTAAATTTTACAGAATTGTATATTATCATGGGGCAACATTCTGGTTTACTTGAATTGTACTAGAGTTATTTGTAGCTATTGAGTCAACTACTCCATTTACTTCAGTAATAGTTATTCTATAGGTTCCAGGATATGATGGCGGTAAATTAGACCAAGGAGTCTCTACTGTAGTAGATTGTCCTGGTTGAATATTTACATTACTAACTGTTTTTGTTTGTTGTGTTCCACCAACAAATCCCCTTACAAATTTATAACTTGTTACGGCAACTGACCCAACATTAGTAAATTTATATTTTACGTAAAGTCTTCCATTGCTCTTATAGCGATATTGCAGAATCTGAACTGCTAAATCTAAGCCACTGTTTGATGGAACAGGTCCTGTAGTAACAACATTTATTACAACATTTGCTTTATTATCGGTCTCAATAGGTTCAGATACAATATTGTTGCTATCCACAAAACCTATAACAAATACATTTCCCACAATATCTGAAGGAACTGTATAATTAAACGATGCGGTATACATACTTGTACTAGCAGGTACAGTAATTACTTCTGTTTGAATTAGAGTATCGTTTGAAGATAATATTCCATCAATAGATCTATAAAAAGATACGTTTAGTGTTAGGGTATTTAACTGCGGACTTGATATATTAACTGTATAGTTGATCGGTATAATACTACCCTGCACTGCTGTTCCTTGGGTAGACATTATCATTGTAATATTAGGTACAGCTGGTGTTGGAATACTATTAGCGATTGCTGCTGCAATTGCTGCATTCTGATCAACAATACCATAACCTAGTTCTAGTGATTTACCAGAAGTGTAAACATATCCTCCAAGCTTTCTACTGGTCTGTGCAAGAATTGCACGTACCTGATATTCTGTAAGATTAGGATTTGCAAGAATCATAGTAGCTGCTACACCTGCCATAACAGGACAAGCAGCAGAGGTTCCACTAAAATATGTAACTCCGTCAAGACTAGGATCTACATTTACAGAATATCCTTTTCCACCAGTTCTATCTGTTGTTAAAACAGATGAGCCAGGAGCTGCAGCAAACAAGCTAGTACCATAGTTTGAAAAAGAAGATCTAGTATTAGTACTATTAGATGCACCAATAGCCATTACTTCAGGCCATGCCGCAGGTGCTTTAACAACAGAGGATGCACCATCATTACCAGATGAAGCAAACAAAGGAATACCCTTTCCTCCTCTTCCTGATGACTTAGCAGCAGTTAATGCTGTTCTAAAGCTACCAGTAACAGATGTGTAAAAAGACATAGATATTGCTACACAACTACTGTTTGCTATTGCCTTATTTACAGCCATTGTTAGAATAGCATCAGACGTATTCCAAGTACCTGTAGATGTGTGATTGTATCCAATCTTTAGAAATTGTACCCTGACTCTGTCGTTTCCAGCAGATAATACTAATTCATTATTGGCACAGTTTGCCGCAATAATTCCTGCGCATGGGGTACCATGTTTTTCATTGTCACTTACTGGAGCTACGTTGTTATTATTAGCTACACAGTTCCAATTCCCCGTAGTTTTACCAATAAGATCTGGATGACTTACTTCACAACCATCTCCATCAATAACAGCAACATCAACAGTTCCAACACCACCTAATTGTGCCCATCCTGCTGATGCATTAATATTACCTAACCACCAATGTGCAGAATAAGGATAGTTAGTAAGATTTGACTTACTCTCAGTAATTTTATCCTCAACTACAGATACAAATAGTTTTGACTCTAGTAGAAAATTTCTAAAGTCATCAAATATGATGTGATCTGGAATGTCCACAATAAATGTGTTTGTTAACTCAAACGAATTAATCACATCTATTTTGTTATCCCTAAAGTAGATTTTTGCTTTCTTGTAGTCATTAGCAATTATAGTTGCCCATCCTGATGGAATTACATCTAGATTAGTTAGTGCTGTAGTTTGCTTAACTTTTGCAAAATCAGGTTCTACCGGAGTTTCATCTTCAAAAACAACGATATTAAAAGGCTCGTGAACCTGTAAGACATTAGTTTTTACCTTAGTCTTTTCAAAACTACTCTGGTTTTTAAATCTTACAGAATTTATTGTTTTCATTATTATCCGTATATGATATTTGATTGCGCCACATGTATGGACTGTGTTGGATTAAACAAATTACGATAGTCTATAGCAGTAATTCTTGCCGTGAGGATTGTTGGAAAAAACATTGGACTAAACTCCCTTGTTACATTAAATCCGCGACCCTGACCTGGCAGTATTGGATTACTACTTGATGGTAATGGATATACCGCTGATAAAGCCTCTGGATAACTATCGTTGTAGGATAAATTTATATGATTTGTATCATCTGGAGAACAAGTAAAACCATGATTATTTCTACCTAAATAGTCAACTCTGTAGGTTGATCCAAATATAGCAGTATATACACCAGGATTAAATTCATAGCGTACTGAAAACTGTTGTATTGGCGAAGTCCCAAGATTTGTAACATATATGTATATATTCCAAGAATTACTATTACCTATTCTTGTAGGTATTAAAGTATTTATTTGCAGACTCTCATTTACTGGAAAAAGATTGGTATAGGAAACGTCCTCACTCAGAACAAAGTAATTAGGATCACCAAGTGCTCCATATCCGGGAATAGTACTACCAGTGTCATAAAAACATAAAGATAAATTATTCAATCCAAGTACACTTGTTGGATCTTCAAGACAATAAAAGACTGAAGACGGATGATCCATAGTAAACTGAACTGGTTCTGCTCTAAAATTATCTTCTTCAGAAGTCTCAGATATAGCATTTTGATTATCTATCCTGGCTACTAAATAGTAATCTCCATCTAATCCACACGATCCAGTAGCAAGTTGAGCACTAACACTATAGACTCTTGAAAATTCTACAGTTTCACCTGGATTAATTGCTGCTCCTGAACCCCAGGAAGCAAAAGTTGCAGTAAGATCTTGCATTAGAGTTTCATCTGTAGGTACTGGACCTCCTTCTTCAAGAGTAACTAGCATAGAAATTGGCCAAGGATCAGCTGCAAAAATAACACTTGAGCCATTGTTAGTTATGCTAAAATTAACTTCACCTCTTAACCAAACACCTGCAGGTATTGGTTGTTCCGTATACCATGGACCCTCATTTACAGTGCGCCAGTTAATATAAAAGTCATTAATTGCGTAATTAACTGTATTTGCATTATCAGCATCTAACATATCAAGTGCTGCTTGTATTGCATCTGCTTGGGTTAAAATACCATTCCCCATCTCATTGCTAATACCAAGATTAAGTCCTATTTCATTAGTTTCTGAATTATATGTATATGGTCCAAGTCTTCTTGCTGTCATTGCAAGAAGATTGCGTACTTTTAATTCTGTAATATCAGGATATGCAACAACCATTGTAGCAGCTATGGTAGCAGCAATAACAGATGATGCAGATGTTCCAGTAAAATAGGTTACCGATCCATATGTTGAATCTGGATTAATGTTATATCCTCTACCGCAGCATCTATCAATAGCAAAAATTGAAACGCCAGGTGCTGTTGCAAATAAATCAGCACCATAATTAGAAAATGCAGCTTTTGTATTTGTCTGAGTACTTGCACCAATTGCCATTACATCATTATATGATGCTGGGTAAACATTAGAAAATCCGTTTAATGCATTATTTCCTGATGCGGCAAAAATCGGCATACCCTTGCCGTATCTACCAAATAGTCGAATCTGACGAAGATAGTGATTAGTAAATGGTGAATAAAATAATCCTGAATAAGGCATTACAATAGAGGCACAGTTACCATTTATTGCAGCTTTATTTAATGCTCTAACAACAATAGATGTTGCTGTTGAAAATGTTCCTGTTGGAGTAACATTATAACCAATCTTAAGGCATTGTGCATTAACGTGATCTAAACCAACACCTCTTAAAAATCTTCTATCAGCCCATCCAGAAGCAGCAATGCCTGCCATAACAGTACCATGCTTATCATTAAGTCCTGCTGGTTGAGGATTATTATTATTTAAAACGCAGTTCCAGTTATTTCTAGTCATATAGCGACCAGGATGATTATTAGGATAATCATTATTGTCTAGATCTGGATGTGTAAATTCAAAGCCGTGACCATCAAGAATTGCAACATCACGTGTATGCCATTCACCGTAGGTAACTCCTGCCTCGGAATTATAGTTACCATTATCTAATAAATCATATGCATTCAGTGCGTCAATATCATTAAGATGCCATTGTGAGTTATATGGCCAAGCATAGTAATCACAAGATTGTGCTTCTGTTATAACATCTTCTTCAATTACAGAAAATATATTTCGACCATCAAATGACTTATTTAATAGACTATTTAATCTACTAAATGTCATACTATCTGGAATCTCTACTACATATCCTTGCGCAAGTCTAATGTCTTCAAGAACTTTTAGTTTATTCTTATTGATTAATTTATATGCCTCAGTAACGTAACGCTCATCATATAAAAAATCTTCATTATAGGCATTTACTGCTAATAGTGCATTTCCTGTAGGAATCTGATTAATGTCTTCAATTTCTGTAATCCTAGATACAACACGCGGATCCCTTCTTATAGGTTTAGCGTCATCAAATACAATGATTCTAAATGGTTCATGAGTTTGCAGAATAGTACTGCTAGAGGTATTACCTGCCTTAATGGCATTATTGTAACCTGTATTAGTTTTATATTTTACAACGTTTATCATATTCTAGGATTTTAGTATAAGGGGTATGCCCATTTCTGAGCATACCCCTCTAACTAATTTATAATTACGCGTTTACTACCAAAGATGAATAGTTATTACTTGTAACTGCATCAGGCAAACTATTTACAGTATTGATCTGAACATAGAATGTATTAGGTAATCCTTGTGGTGACTGAGCAGCCCACAATGAAATATTTCTAGAATTACCAGGAGTAAGAACTAATGTACTAGGCATATTTACATTTACTGTTGCTGGATTACCTGTATTGTTAATCCAACCATGTGTAATATTCCAAGTAGTAATATTAGTTTGACCAGTATTAGTAAAACGAATATTCATTCTTCTCTGACCATTAGCTGCAATTGATGTTGACAATATAGTTACAGAAAGATCTGTTGGAGAGCATCCAGCAACCAAACCGCTTACAGCAACTACATCAGTTGCCATGTTGTTATCTTCATCTGTCTCACCAATAATTGATGTTGAATCAACAATAGCAAAAATGTACATGTTACCTGTTACATTACAAGGAACTACATAGTTAAATGTACCTGTTGCAGTTGTATCACCTTGTTCAAGATCCAAAGTAACAAAACCAATAGGGATTGCACCACTAGTGGTAAATGTCGAACTAGATGATCTATAGAATGCAAGTTTTGGAAGATCTGCGGCAGAAGGGCAGTTTGTTCCAGCAGGAGTTGTATAACCAGGAGCAATATCCACAGTCCATGGAATAGCAATACTTGCTCCTGCCAAAGATGAAGCAGGTGCATTAATACTAACCGTGTAATCTACAGCTATAGCTTCTTCTTGATAACCATCAGCTAATTCAACAGCTGCCTGCATATCTACTAGGCCATAACCAAGTTCTTGTGAAAAAGCATCAGTATAAGTATAACCACCTACTTGTTGTGCGGTATCTTTTAAAATTTTACGTACATTCTCAACAGTAAGGGCTGGGTTAACAAGCAACATTACAGCAGCAATACCCGCAGTAATTGGAGCTGATGCAGATGTACCGGTAAATCTTACCACCTCAGTTGTACCAATTGGGTTTGGTAAATTGGTTACATAACCATTAGCACCTACTGCATCTGTAGTATAGACATTAACAGCTGGTGCAGATACCCACAAATTTGATCCATAATTAGCAAAGTCAGCCTTTAAAGATCCAAGAGCAGTAGTACCAACAGTACCACCAACACAAGTAACTTCTTGCATAATTCCAGGATACAAACTAACTTCTTCATCACTATTTCCAGCACCTGCAAAGATTGGAATACCTTTACAGTTTCTAGCTGTTGTTGTAACTGTACCCATTAAGTACTGAATGGTACTAGAGCTAAATACATTTGTATCAACATCTTCTTCCCATGAGATAGAAATAGCAGAGCATTTTACATTTTCCATGGCTTTGTTAAAAGCTCTGGCCATAATAGTAATTGATGTTTCATAGTAAAGTGTGCCAGCTGGTTCCCACTCCACTGTTACATTAACTGGACTATCTGATTCCCATACTGGATACAATACACGAAGTACTTGTGCTTTTACTTTATTTCTAGTATGTGATTGAACAAGAATACCATTAACAGAATTAGCAGCTACAATACCTGCCATTGGAGTACCGTGCTTATCATATATTGCAATTTGCGCAGTATTAGCTTCTGGTTGAACTGTTATAAATGTAGGGTTATAGTCAGCACCTGGAATATTTGTTACACAATCATGATTAGCAGCAGTTCTACCAATCAAATCAGGATTATTGATATCTACTTTAGTATCAAGAATAGCAACGTGCGCCTCAGCTTGAATAGAATTAAATGTCGATAATGCTTCAGCTGCATTAATTGGAGCAAGCCATCCATGTTGAAAATACGAAAAGAATGGATAGGGAAGATCTTCTCCGCCTAATTGTACATCATTAAGTTTAGATTTTCCAGTAACATCTTCTTCAACATCAATAAAGAAACCTGTGGCAAGTAACTGATTATAAAACTTTGTAAAGTCACCCATTTTAGGAATTTCCAGAATAAACATCTGAGTACCCTCAAAACTATCTTTTACAATGATATTGTTTTTTTTGAGGTAGTCAGTAGCTTCTGAAAATTTATTAGCATTTGCAAAAGCAACTACTAGACCAGTTCTAGCAGCATACTTATTAGCTCCTATTTCCTTAATATACTTTACATAACGTAAATCCAATTTGCTTTGTACAAGATTTTCGTAGACAAGCATTAAGAAGGGTTCATGCACAGCAACAACATTAGTTGCTGCCATAGCCTTTTTAAAGGCTGTATTCGTTGTAAATACGACGGAGGTAAACATTTTTTAGTAGTATATAGTTATAAATTAGTTAATTGAGCACAAACTGTGCTCATGTATTAATATATGCTAAAAATTTACTTATTCAAAGGATTACCTTGAAATAAGTACTGATGCTTCATTATTAGCCACATTAGTATCAGCAACCCCATTTACTTGGGTAATTTTGATTCTAAATGTGTTAGGTAAAGTACCCCACATATTAGAATAAAATACAGAACCCATTGATCTGCTTGTACCTGGCTTATATGTTTCTGTTCTAGTCCATGTAGTTGTTGGTTTACCGTCAAATCCAACGGTAGCCTTCAGATTAAGAATATCAACATTTCCTGCATTAGTAAATGTGTATCTAACTCTTACTCTTGTAGCATCAAGAAACTCGTAGCTATCAATTCTTACAGCAAGATCCACACCCTCTGTTGGAGCAGGAGGAAGTGTAACATTGATAGATGTCATTGCTACATTGTCATTCTCATTAGTTTCCTGAACAAAGTTGTTAGGATCTATTGTAAGAACAAACTGGCATACCCCACTAAATGTGTTAGGAACTGTATATGGAATGCTTGCTGATACTGAAGTTTGACCAGCAAGAATAGTTACATTACCAGTATAGAAGTTTAAACTTGCATTATCCGCACGTTTAAACGACAACAATACAGGAATAACTGTATCTGCAGTTACAGGTTTATCCGCAACTACAGAGTAAACTACATTTACAATAGAACCTTGTTCAACTGTAGATGGGGTAGAGACTGTACCGTAATAGTTATGTGTTGGACCAGGTGTTGGTTCTCCGGGAAGTGTTGCAGCAGCTTGAGTAACAGCAGCAAACATATCAATTACCCCATAACCTAATTCATTTGACCAGCCATCTGCATTATATGCGTATCCTCCTGTTTTTCTAGATGAATTCTTAAGAATATCTCTTACCTGCATTTCAGTAAGATCAGGATTCTTTACAAGAACAGCAGCAGCTACAGCAGCCATTGCAGGACAAGACGCTGATGTCCCTGAGAATCCTTTATAAGATTCTAGTCCATACCCAGCAGCACCTGTGCGGTCTGTTGTCCACAGGCTTGTACCAGGGGCAGCTGCAAACAACTTAGGACCATAATTACTAAATGTTGCTCTAGTGTTTGTAGATGTAGAAGCACCAACAGCCATTACAGACGGATATGATGCAGGATTTTGTGTAAAACTTGGATTGTTTTGGTTACCACTTGAAGCAAAGATTGGAATACCCTTACCATTTCGGGCTACAGTCTTGGCTGTATTTAGAGCATTTACAAAGATTGGATAAACACCAGTACCACCCCATGACATAGAAATTGCATAACATTTTGGGTTAGCAATTGCTTTATTAATTGCTCTAGTTACAATAGTATCAGAAGTTTGGAAACTACCACCACTTGATGAGTTATAACCAATATGTAGGAATTGTACTTTCAGCTTATTATTACCTAATGAAAGAGTACCAACATTATTATTACATACTGCAGCAATAACTCCAGTACAGGGTGTACCGTGTCTTTCGAATTCACTAATAGGATTTACATCTGCTGCATCTGTTACGCAGTTCCAAGATAATGAACTAAGTGCACCTTGTAAATCTTCATGTCCTGTTTCACATGCAATGTCTAATACAGCTACTTCTCCCATACCATCTGCTGGTAAAATTGACCATGCCTCTGCTGCTTTCATGTTAGGGAGATGCCAGTGACCATTATATGCTGTTTCAGCATCCATCGCCATGGGTACAATGTAATCTGGCTCTACGCTAATAAAGATACCAGTTGACATAATGCTTCCGTAAAATGAGTCAAACGGAATAAAGTCAGGAACCTCTACAAAAAAGGTTTTGGTTAATTCGTAGGAATCTTTAACTACTATGTTGTTGATATTAAAGTAGTTAAGACCTTCTGCATAATTTTTCGCTATTACGATAGCAAGGCCTGTAGAGATTTGATCTAATGATGCGTCTACTTGATTACTCTGAGATACTTTAGTTGTATCAGGGGTAACTTCAGTTTCATCTTTAAATACGATGATGCCAAATGGCTCATGTATTTCAAGTACGTTAGACTTCTTTTTGTTTTTGTCAAAAGACTTTTTGTCTTTGAATTTTACTGAGTTGATTTTCATGGATATTTGATTAATTAAATATTTTTATAGGGGGATTTCGGGGTCCCAGTTTTCAATAGGATGTGCTCCATCGGGATCTGCTACAGAAGCGTTATACTGCGAGGCTGTAATGTTATTGATTTCCTCCGTGTACACAGTAACCAGATTAAAGTCATTTACAGCCCACGCCTGTTGTTGAATTATAAGTTTAGTTTCTTCTAAGCTAGTAGGGTAATCTATATCCTCACACTTTCTAGGTATTGATACCTCGCAAGGATTACCATATACATTTGTAAACTGTATTTTATAGATATAGTATATCATCGTGATAGATTAAATGATGCTCCAAACCAATCCATTCTTAACTCTTTACCTGTTGTGCCAGCAGTTGAACTTATGGCTGCTGCCGGAAAACCTCCAATTGTACTCGTGATTCCTACAAATTTAAACGCGGATTGGTAGATAATTCCATCAGTAGAATAAAAGAATATAGCATCTCTTGTGTTTGCTCCACCTACTTTATATATACCAAGCCAAATATTATTTGTTGTAACAGAAATAGATGTTGCGGTAGTTACTGTGCTTCCAGCTGTAGTTTGTGTTACAACATCCCAAACAGATGATCCTGATCCAGCATATCTCCAATAGTAACCTAATCCCGTAGCTGCTAAAGTTGCTCCTGAAACAAGGGATAATGATGTTTTATTATTTATTCCAAAGTAACAATTATAATTTTGAGCAACAGTAGCAAGAGCTGCTAAGTAAAGTTTACCTACAGTTAGATAAGGAACTGTATTTGTAGCGGCATTTGCTCCAAATCCAGAATTACCTCCTGTTCTTCTGACATTCATAGTAATACCACAACCTCCAGTTGCTGTTGTACCCGTACTTAATCCAGATGTACCCCATTCATCCTCTCCCGCTGCACCAGATCTAGCTACAATACCAGAATCAGCACCAAAAATAGTTGAGTTTGTTATTGTTGTATTGTTAGCAGCACCAGCTTGTGGACCCTGTAAAAAGTCTTCAAAGAAATCAAGACCACCAAACGGAGCCGAAGATAATTGTGTCCAATACGTGCCGTCGTAGATGAAGGTAATACTTCTAGTTGGCAACAAAAAGTATGGCAATCCGCTAGTCATTCTGAACCTATTTGCTGCCGTAGACGACGTAGAAAGGTTCTCAATGATTATGAGGTTATTTGCCGCTGAGTTGTTGTATATGGTAACTATTCTACCTGCCGATGGGTTTGCAAGTCCACCCAAACTCATCATGTAATTAGTGTTGGTGGAGTCTATTCTGATAACCTTAACCCGATCCGTAGTACCAGGCCATCCTGTAGGTGCGTAGTTGTCCTCTCTTGCATTAGCTGTGCTTACAGATATTTGAGTCAGGTCAGCCGCTGCATTAGCTGGTGTATACCCTAGAATGGTAGGAATAGATGCTGGCTTCCAAAGATTAGGGGTAACCGTTGTATCCCTATAAAGAATGTCATTATTAACAGCTCCGTTAGATTGGACATCATGAAGCTCGTTCATTTCATATCCATTCTGTGGCTTGACATATATCTGCCCGTTACCAACATTTGCCCTTTCTACTATACCTATATATACAAGGTGATTAGGAGCAAACGGTTTAGTAGCTGTCAATGTTCCGGCAGTAGCACCTAAGTACAACTGATTACCAGGAGAATATGCTGCTGTATTTACCCCAGATAAAACACCTTGACAAATAACAAACCCTCTTTGGTTTGGGGCAATAGAAGTGGAGAATACCAAACCTACTGTTTGTGCTGATGTAGCATCCCCTACATTACTTGCCAGCTTAACGCTCATTCTATTACCAGCTGCACCAAATGCATATACGGGTTGACCCTTAGTAATTGTAACTGAATCATCATTAGTTACATAAGCAAAGAGTTGATTAGGTGCTACCCCAAGAGTTTGGAAGTTAGTACCATCATAAATAATAATTAGGTCTTGCCCCGATACAATGTCTCCTCCAGTAAGCTGTACATTAAACTCTTTAACTAAGTTCTTAACTCCTAGACTATTGATGTTAATATCCGAGTCTGCGTCATTCCCGTTGGTAAACTTGATAATGTAAGCATCCCCATCTACATATCCCGTAACTCCTGGAATAGTAACAGTGTAGTTATTAGTACCTGATGCGATTCCATAGGGCATTCCACTGCTACCACTTGCAGAAATAGTAAATGAAGGGTAAGTTCCTGTTATACTTATTCCTGCGCCAGCAGTAAGAACAACAGTCTGATCAGGCAATGTATTTTCTAAAGTAAAGTTAGGATAAGTGCCAGTAACTGCTAATCCTGTTCCTGTAGTAGCTAAACTAACTACTAAATCAGGAGCAGTATTAGTTACTGTAAACGTACCTGATGTTGTTATAGGTCCTGCTGGAGATACTGATATTCCTGTCCCCCCATTTACATCAATAGATGTTACTCCCCCTCCCCCACCTCCTCCAGTTGGAAACTTTATCTTACCATCTGCTCCATAGACAATTACTCGACTATAGCCAAATGTATTACCTACTATATCTGTAAGTCCGAATGATCCCATTATCTAAAAATGTTCTGTGTTGGACCACCAGCTGTAATGTTTGCTGAGAACATATAATTAGTAGTTCCTGCAGTTGTTGTTATCTGTAATATATCACCAGGTCCTAACACGTATAAATTGTTATCCGATATAACATCACCAGCAGCTAGGGTAAACGCATACGCTACAACTGTAGTTGGTGGATTTAATCTAATTACAGTCACAGTAATATCATTAGCTACCTGATTATTAAAGGTAAGTCCATTAATAGTTGAAACATATCCTTGTGGTCCAGTAAATATATTAGTTGTACCGGCAGCTGCGGTATCTTGATAGTGCCCTATAAAGTTAGCATTAGTTGCCATTACTTACGCTTATTATTATTACCTTTTCCGTTTCTAGCTCTATTAGAAGACTCCTTCTCCTTAACAAGTTTGCCAGATTTAGTATGAGACATATCCTTACCATCCCCATTACCATAGGTACCCGCATCACGATTTGCCTTATTCAGCTTAGTCCTATAATTCTTTCTTTCCTCTGTAGAATGATACTCTTTATTATAAGCATTCTTCTTTGCTCTGGCTTCAGGATTTGCAGCAAAATACTTAGCTGACTTAGACTTCCCAGAAGACTTACCTGCTAACTTATTTCTCATACTTCAAAGATACAAAAAATTTTTGTTATGACGGTTGTATATTCGCAATAACCTCTATCTTTATAGTATGGGTAAAGAAAATATTGAAAAGGCAGCACCTAAGGGTGATATTAAGTTCTCGATAACACTATCTGAAGAACAGAAGAAAGCTAAAGAACTGATTATGAGTACACCCTATAATTTCCTTATAGGTCATGCTGGTAGTGGTAAGACACTAGTAGCCGTACAAATAGCATTAGATCTTTACTTTAAGAGGAGGGTAAACAAGATTATTATAACCAGACCTACCGTCTCCACCGAGGATAACGGATTCTTACCAGGATCAGAGAAGGAAAAGATGGAACCATGGTTAGTCCCTATTAAGTCTAATATGAGAAAAGTCTATGATAAACCAGACATCCTTAATAAGATGGAAGAAGATGGTGCCATAGAACTAGTATCCCTCAGTCACTTTAGGGGGAGAACCTTTGAGAATGCTGTATGTATAATAGACGAGTTCCAGAACCTAACCAAGGCACAGTTACAGATGTGTGTAGGTAGATTAGGTAAGAACTCCATAATGATCTTTACGGGGGACACCCAGCAGATAGACCTCAAGTTCAAGAACGACTCCGCTATACATGAAGTACCAAAAGTAGAAAAGTCTGAATGGGTCAACAAGATAGTCTTGACTGAGAACCATAGACATGAGGCACTAAATGAAATCTTACGTTTGCTAAATGAGTATGCATAGTATATATTTGCACCGTTCATGTGCATGAATGACATGATCAATTCTTCTTTTCGACAGTTTCCTTAGCAGATCCCCGGATATTTCTGGGGATTTGTTTTCTGCCTAATTTTTATTTTATGGGGATGAGGATGAGATGGGTCCTCCTACCTGACCACCCCGGCCACAGTTGCAGTCGGGGGTACCCCCTGTTGTTCTAGGACAAATGCAATTGACAGGGTAGAAT
>Ga0315901_10000767_pt1 | contig 46659 bp, 72 predicted proteins | sample LakEriMetagenome_10_FD_203761 | JGI IMG/M metagenome (GOLD analysis project Ga0315901, IMG submission 203761) | Freshwater fungal communities from buoy surface, Lake Erie, Ohio, United States - Buoy 2 MA116 | ecosystem: Environmental > Aquatic > Freshwater > Lake | place: USA: Lake Erie, Ohio...
ATACATGCCGCAACTTGGAATACCGGTACAGATAGTGCTAGCTTATACGTAAATGGTAATTTAGTAGCCGGACCTAATGCTAATGCTAGTGCTGGGCCTAACGGTATAGGCATAGGCACAAATGGCGAATACTCAGATGCAGAATTTTCATTTGTGTATGCGTATAACCGAGTACTAACGGACGCAGAGATACAAACAATTTTTTATGCTGAACGTGCCAGATTTGGCATATAAAATAATAGGAACTAATTATGGCCTTGTCTGACAAAAATATTTTAATTACTCCTAATCGGAGTCAAACTGCAGACCCTAAAATTGAGTTTGTTGGGGCAAATGGCACACTAGGCCCGCAAACAATTACTCTTAGAGTATACCCTACTAGTAGTGGCACTATTAGCTTGGAGGGTAGCGCCGGTCAGCTATTTAGCGTAACTAATACACTAACTGGAACTATTTATTCGGTAAACGATGTGTCGGGCATACCCAGCATAGAAGTATTAGATACCGGACTAGTTAAATTTGCACAGTATAGTGGTAATGTACTAGTTGGTACTGGTATTGATTATGGTAATGGAAAAGTTCAGCTACAAGGATCTTTTAGAGCTGGTAGTGGTTGGAATACTAGTCCAGCTAGTACACTATTTTCACATACACTATCAGCTGTAAGTGGGGCCAGCAATAGAGTTGTAAATTTTGATGGTAATGGTAATACTCCATCAGTATGGTGGACTAATGGTTCTAGAGCGTATGGGGCTATTGATGCAGGAGATCCTGGTCTTACCTTCTGGGCTAATAATGGTTCTAGTTGGCAAAAGCAAATAAGTCTTGGATACGGCACTGTAAATGTTGATACTGCACTACAACAAGGCGGCAATCAGGTACTACATGCCGGCAACTATAGTAGCTACGCACTACCACTAAGTGGTGGTACTGTTACAGGTAACACGCGTATTAATCAGTTAGGTGTTGGTAGTTCCAACAATACTAGTTTTGATTTTTATAATAATGGTTCCAGCTACTTTAATGGTTCAGTTACTATAGACGATAATTTAAGCATATCTAGTGGATTTAATATTACAGTGGGTGGTAGTACTGTACTACACGCCGGCAACTACAATAGCTACGCACCAACACTCACAGGCGGTGGAGCTAGTGGAACTTGGGGTATTAATATTACTGGTAATGCCGCTACGATTACTAGCCAAGCTAATAGTGCAACAATTACGGCTTCAACTGGTGTAAATGCTAACGATATCGTACGTCGTGATGGAAATGGTTACATATTTGCCAATCATGTAAATTTTAATACTGGTGTTGAAAACCCAACAATTGCTAACTTTATTACTGATAATGGTGATGGGTGGAGTCGTAAAAGCTCACTAGCACATGTAAAGAATCAGATTCGTGGCGTAGCGGATGGCACTTGGAGTATAAATGTAAGTGGCAGTGCAGGTAGCGCAGGTTGGGCAACTTATGCTCAAATTATTGATACCAGAGCAGGTCAGTATACGCCAAACGACTATCAAGATAACAGAGCAACATTTGAATTTACTAATCAGATTGTTAGTGACTGGCATTCAGCTATAACAATGCAAGGTTGGTCTAATGGTTATGCTGCTTGGCAGATTATTGGTGGCGCTACTACTTCAACCCATGAAAATTGGTACTTAAGAAGCGGCGTTAATACTGCTTGGGGCTCTTTACGTACTATACTTCACAGTGGAAATTATAACAGCTATTCACCAACCCTAACAGGTGGTGGAGCGTCAGGTACTTGGGGTATTAATATAACTGGTAGTGCAGGTAGTGTTAGTAGTGTTGCAGCATCTGCAATTACTGGTCAGGTTGGTATGTGGACAAGTGCTGCTCGTCCAGGCCCCTACCGCCTATACCGCCGCGATGACAACAGCGACTACAGTGTACAAACTTACTGGACTGGTAGTTATTGGAGGTTGTATGGCTACAGTAGTGGGGATACTGCACATGCCGATACCCATGTAGGTTATGCTGATAATTCAGGATACGCAACTAGTGCTGGTACTGCTGGTCAAATAGACGGTATTGAATTTCGTAATGGAGATAGTAGTAACGGCACTGGACCAGACAACATTACGAACAACGGAACTGGATATGTAACTTCTGTAAGTCTTTTTGGTCAAACCGATGGTGCAATTTATTCACAAGCACATAGTTCTAGTTGGGTACATCAAATATACGGAGATTACCGCACTGGTCAACTAGCAGTACGTGGTCGTAATAGTGGTACTTGGCAAAGTTGGCGAGCAATTTTAGATGCTACTAATTATAGTAGTTATGCCTTGCCCTTAAGCGGCGGAACTATGACTGGTTCTATTGCTATGGGCGGCAATAATGTAACTGGTGCAGGTTTATTTGGATTAGGTAATGGTTTTCAAATTCAACAAGGCGGAAGTGATTACGGCCGATTTAATAGCTGGGTACACCTAAACGGTTATTATGGCTTTTATGAAAGCAATAATGGTGCTCATTTTTATCCAAATAACGGTACTTATGGTGCTTGGAGAATTGAGGGTACGCGTAATGGTTGGCGAGGCTTAGAGTTTACTGCTAATAATGGTCATATATCCCTAATGATTGACCCAAGCTCAAATACATCAGGATTTCATAATAATAGTTATGGCTGGCAGTTTAGATGGTCTGATGGTACCGCATACGTAAATAAAAATTCGTATGGAGGCGGTACCCAAGCTACAGTTCTTGATAGCTCAAATTATAATAACTATTCGCCAACCCTCGCAGGTGGTGGAGCTAGTGGTACTTGGGGTATAAATATAACCGGTACAGCAACTGATCCTAATAAGGTACCACTAACCGGCGGCACAATGACTGGTACCCTGTTTATTAATAGTAAACTACGAGTTAATACTGCCAGCGGCCCAAGCGATAATGCATACGGAACGGCAACAGACATACCCATGTATATGTTTGGTAGTACTCGTACTCAATCAACATTTTTAATCGAAAATAACGTTAATAGTAGTATTGACTATCCTGTTATTGTTATTAGAAGAACTCTAACACCTGTTGGTAGCAGATTTGGAGGAATGATACGATTTGCTGATAAAAATAGTTCGGGCACCGAAATATCTTCACAGATTTACTCATTTAATCGTTTAACTTCACAAGATTTATTCTTAGATGCTGGATCTGGTACAAACGATCGCGTAGTTTTGCGTGCAGGAAGTTCTTCTTCTATGCAAGTAGCCGAAACTTTTATTATGAATGTAAAAGCCGTAATTTACACCTACAGCGGATTTACCTCTTCATTAGATATTGATTGTAGAGAAGGCAATTACTTTACAAGAACTATTAGTAGCGATAGCACATTTACATTTAGTAATGTACCTGCTGCATCCGGGTTTAATGTTGCATACTCATTTACACTTGAACTAACACACACTAGTGGTACGGTTACTTGGCCTTCAACTGTAAAATGGCCGGGTAATATTGCTCCTACACTAACAACTGGTAAAACTCACTTATTTATGTTTGTTACAGACGATGCTGGAAGTAGATGGCGCGGTTCTTATTTAACTAACTACGATAATTAAAATGGATCAAATATCTTTTAATAATTTTATGGCTAGTGGCCAACCATATTGGCCAAGATCCGGTACTAAAGCTCCCACTTTAGGTGCTGGTGGAACAAGTTGGACGCCTTCTGGATGGGTAAGCATTCAAAATGCATCTGTTGATGATAGTTTTGTTAGTGTTACTATACCAACTTTTTCACTTAACTATAATGCTTTTACTACGGCCTATATTGGATCTAATACATATATAACTTTTGGTAGTGGGTCAACTGTTTATAGTGGATTAAGTGCAAGTAATCCTGCCTTACATAAAATTCACCTAGGTGCTGCAGATAATTCATACCAAAGAGTTGCCTATAGAAATTCAGGCACTGATTATACAAGAATAAGATATGAGGGAGCGGCAGCAACAAGCGGAACAGCAGGATCTCCTGGTATTGTTTATGAAGCTACATTTTTTAATAGTGCAAAAACAGGTAATTTACCTATAGTAGAAATACTATTTGGAACTCACGGTCGTACCAGCGGCGCATCCGGCATAGCTACTACAAGTACATATCTAGCTACACCCTCTCCTGCAGGATATTTTTCAGCAAATCAAAGCTATGTTTTTGTAGGCAATGCTTCGGGCGGTACGGCATGGACTATATATACTGGATATTATATGGCAGGTACAGACTACTAATTAAGGAAAACTAATGATATATGTAAAACTAAATAGTAATGGTGAAATTGAGAAATACCCTTATAATCTGTACGATTTAAGAGTAGATTTTCCTAATACATCGTTTACTATTCCTGCAGAAGAAAGTTCTCTAAATAGTAGGGGTATTTTTAGGGTAGCAGAAAGCGTAATGCCACAGATTGATCATACTAAAGAATTAGTTGAACTACAACCCATTCTACAAAACGGAACTTGGACAAGGGTTTGGAGTGTAGTTGATGCACTTCCAGAACACATTCAAACTAGATTTGATGCTGCTGCATACGACATAAGAAAACGGAGAAATGAACTACTTTCAAACTCAGACTGGACACAAGTAGCAGATGCTCCTGTAGATAAACAAACATGGGCAACGTATAGACAAGCTCTTAGAGATATTACCACACAATCAAATTTTCCTTGGTCAGTAGAATGGCCAACCCAACCCGTATAATAAGGAATTATTATGGTAACCTTTACAATTAAACCAACAAGCATTCGTACTAAAACTCTGGACGGATTAACCGGCGTAGTAAAACTAGTAGAGTGGATACTAGAAGGCGAACTTAGTGGTCAAAAATTTTCACTACCACAAACCACTACATTACAAGATCCAGAACCTGCTAGTTTCATTCCCCTAAATCAAATAACTGAACAACAGGTAGTTCAGTGGATTGAAAATACTGTAGATTTACAGCCTATAAAAGCACATATTGAACTTGTACTCAATAAAGAAGCAGCAAAAGCTGATTTAACTCAAGAAAGCTTACCTTGGGCACCGCCAGCTCCTGAACCTACTACTCCTATTCCACCAACCGAAACTTCAGCTCCTTCGCCAACTGCCTAATACTTAGAGGTTACTATGCGACAATTAGTTTGGCTATTATTCTTGATCTCAACCCTTTCCTTTGCACAAACAACAGACAGGATTATCTCAGAATCAACAAGTAATAGTCAATCTAATTCGACTAGTACTAGTGTAAATGAAACTACAGTTAAATCTCCACCACCTAGTGCTATTAGTCCAGGTATTACTGTAATTAACAATGATCTTTGTACTGTTGGTGTGTCAGGAGCAGTACAAACTCAAATCCTAGGTATTAGTGGTGGTAGTACTGTTCGGGATATGAACTGTGAACGTATTAAACTAGCAAAAAACTTATACGACATGGGCATGAAAGTTGCAGCCGTATCTACACTATGCCAAGATGATCGAGTATTTACTGCCATGATGAATGCTGGTACTCCTTGTCCTGTAGACGGTAAGATCGGCGAAGAAGCCAAGAGAATATGGGACAACAATCCAGAACGAAAACCTGAATCCATAAAGGAGAGTAACAATGCAAGTTTCTGGCAAAAAGTTAGTGCTGGGCTTGGCGTCCTGGCTATTCTTCTCATTCTTTTCTAGTGCTCAGGATATACAGACAACACCCAATTTAATACAAAATAATTGGGCGAATACTGTTACAGGTAATTATAGTTCAGGCGGAACATCTGGAGGAAATCGCGCAGCTTACAATCCTCAAACACAAACAATCTTATTTGGTTATACACAGCAAATTGTTAACCAAGAAATAAGATTACGCGAAACTCTACAAGGTAGTCATCTAAGACTCTATGGATACAATTATTCTTTTCAATACATGAATAGTGAATTTAATAGAGGATTTGTTTCTTTTTCTGTTGATTTAAAAGATCAATTTGGATTCAGTAAACAAAAAGATAGTTATACACTTAATCAAACAAATGGATGGGAAACTGTAAGTGGCAAAAGAAATTATGGTAGTCCATTTAATTTAGATTTTGTTGATAGATTTGATGTAAGTTTTAGTGGAAAAGATGATAGGTATTGGGCGGGTTATTATGGCCCGCAGGTTAGAAATGTTTCTTTAAATGCAATGTATGTGGTTGATGAGTGCGCTGTAAATCCACTTTATGCATCAACCTGTCCAAACTATCAACAAGCATATTTTCAATCTCAATGCAATATTAATTCTCTATACAGTCCAAATTGTCAGGGATATGCACAAGCATATCGTAGTCAACAATGCTTGGTGAATGTTTTGTTTTCTCCTGAGTGTCCCGGATACGAATCAGCGTATATAAATCAACAATGTGCTTCTAATCCCCTTTTTTCTACATCTTGCCCGCTATACCAACAGGCATACTTCAATCAACAATGCATAGCAAATCCTTTATACAATTCTGGTTGCCCAGGATATGCAAACGCTTTTAAGGAAAAACAGGTAACAGATGCGTGTAAATCTAATTCGCAGAGTAGTCCACAGTGTGCCGGTTATATTTCTCCTAATTCTAGCCCTAGTCAATCAAATTTTTTAACCAATACTAATAACCTAGCAGAAACTGTATTAATAGCAGACCCTCAAGCGCAGCAAGCAATTACTGTGCCAAGTATTACTAGTACCACCAGTCCTACTTCTCAAATTAATACTAGCCCACAACTTGGTACAGGCCTAACTGTATCCGGTATTACACCTCAACCTACAGCACAACAGCAACGTCGAACCCAAGCCGCTCAAGCCCAGCGCGCGGAGCGCGCTAAGCAAGATCCACAGCAGCAACAACAAGCACAGCAAGTTGCACAAATGGGTAGTGTACCGGGGTTTGATCAGTATCAACAAGTTAACCTACCAGATGCTGTATTTTATACTAGCAAGGAAATTTATCGTAATCGTACACTACCAGATAATCCGCGCGCTCAACGTGCACTTTCACAGCGTAGCGACCGGCTTCACCAGGAGATGATTGATGAGCAATACAGAAGATAATGTTGACATTAACAAAAAGGTAGAAGCTGCAGAAGCTGCCATGAAAAAGTATGCTAGTAAAGATACTGTTATTAGTATTGGTGGGTACAGTTTTACACCTGCTAAACTAATGATTGCTGCAGGTATTGTATCATCTGTGGTCGGGGGTATGTACGGAGTATTTGAAGCATACAAAGACTACGAAAACATGAAAAAGAAAATTGCAAACTATGTTGCTCCAGATTTTAGTGAATACGAAGCTCGCATAATTAAACTAGAAGAAAACAGTGAAAAAGTAGTAGGCTATACACGAGATATTAATCAAAATTTAAAAGGTGATATTCGTCGTACAGAAACTGTCTTAGAAGGCGTAGAGCGCGGAACTAAAGTTGCCCAGCGCGAAACCGAAAAAGAAGTGGCTAATATTCGTAGACAAGTTGACGATGACGTTAAAGAAATACGACGACAAGTTGATACAGAAATAAAAGAAATACGTCGTAGTGCTGATACCAGTGTTCGTGAAATGCAAAAACAAGTTGATAGTACAGTGCAAGGTGTAAATGAGCGCGTAAACCGAATTGAACGTGATACTAATGCAGAATTGCGAACAATTCGTCGTGAGGTAGATGACAAGATTAAAAAGGCACTAGATAATCCCCTTGCTAACTAGGAGACCTAATGGATCCGCTAACACTAATGGGTACGGTAACAGCTGCATTTAATGGCCTAAAAGCTGCTGTAAAAGTAGGTCAAGAAGTAGAGGGAGTATACCGTCAATTAAGTAAGTGGGCGGATGCTGCTGGTCAGCTTCAACAACTAATTAATGATAATAAAACTGATACGGGCGAGCAAAAGCCTGGCTTATTTGAAAAAATAGGATTTGGTAAAACCGCAACAGCAGAGGCCTTTGATATAATTATAGCACAGCAAAGATTGCGAGAAATGGAAGCTGAAATATATCATATGTTTTATTACGGCGAACTTCAACACCTAGGAGCAGAGGGCTATAGTCAGTTTAATCAGCTACGTCGTGAAATTCGTGAGCGCCGTGAGCGTATGATTCGTGATCAAGCTCGCCGTAGAAAGCGGTTTATTGAAAACCTATTCTGGGGAACCTTACTAGTTATAACACTTAGTATTGCAATTAGATTTTTTGTATGGTTATTTGATATTGGCCGCGAAGCAGGCCGATGGTAGGAGACGCAATGTGGATTCTTCAATGGCTGCCTTGGTGGCTATTTTATGTGGTACTAGCCTTAGGATTAGTTGGACTAGTGATAACTTACCTACTTAAGTTTATTCCACTACCCATAATTCATGTGTACAAAACTCCACTACAAATTGGGTCTATTATACTTGTAGTTATCGGAGTTTATATGCTAGGATCTATAGCTAATGAACGTGCTTGGCAGGCTAGGATAAAAGAACTAGAAGTTAAACTAGCACAAGCTGAAGCTGAGGCAGCAAAACAAAATATTAAGATAGTAGAAAAAGTAGTTGTGCAACAGAAAATAGTACGCGAACGCGGTCAAAATATAGTACAGTATGTTGACCGAGAAGTAGTTAAGTATGATACTAAGTGTGAAATTCCACAACCATTTGTAGACGCACATAATCGTGCGGCGGAAAAAATACAATGAAATCGATAGTAATAGCATTATCACTGGCGTTAGTAGGTTGTAGCACTTCTGTTCCGCTAAAACCTAAGTTTCCAGAAGCACCACAGATATTACTAGAACCTTGTAAATCATTAAAACCACTAGAACAAAATGCTAAACTTAGTGATGTAGCTAAAACGGTTACAGAAAATTATCACCTTTACCATGATTGTAGCTTAAAGTCCAGTATGTGGCAGGAGTGGTACAAAACTCAACGTAAATTATTTGAGGATGTAAAATGACCTTAACCCTAGAACAATTACAAAAATTAATACCACGAAATAAATATACAAGTTATTGGTTACAAGTTATTAATCAGCTATTTCCTGATTATGAGATTAACACTCCACTACGTCAAGCAGCTTGGATTGCACAGTGTGCTCATGAATCAGCTGAGTTTACAGTCTTACAAGAAAATCTTAACTATCGTTGGCAAAGTCTACGCAAGGTATTTCCAAAATACTTTCCTACGGATGAATTAGCACAACAGTATGCTGGTAAACCTAATAAGCAAGAGGCAATAGCTAACCGAGTATATGCTAATCGTATGGGTAATAGTGATGAGGCTTCAGGTGATGGGTGGAGATATCGTGGTCGTGGACTTATTCAGCTAACTGGTAAAGACAATTATACTTGGTTTGCTCACAGCATAGAAATCAAACCAGAAGAAGCAGCAGATTACCTAGAAACCTTTGAAGGAGCTGCTCAAAGTGCGTGCTGGTTTTGGGAAACTAATAGCTTAAATCGTTGGGCAGACCAAGGGGATATTTTAACCTTGACAAAACGAATTAATGGTGGTACAATAGGCATAGAAGATCGTAAAAAACACTACGAGCACGCCTTACACATACTAGGAGGCTAACGGTGATTAGTGATAAAAAACTATTTCTATTCTTGTTAATTTTACTTGCACTACCTGTTGCCTTAGCTGCTTTTGGTAGCGATAGGTTTAGATATCCTTGTCAAGATCCTCAAAACTGGGAAACTAAGCAGTGTCAGAAACCACTATGCGACGTTACTCGTACTTGTCCAGAGCATATATTTAAAGGACAACGAGATCCTAGACTAGGGCCGCCAGAGACTAGAGTTGAACCGATAGGTCAAACTTGCCAACAGTGTCAACCAGATAAAGGAGGAGCTAAAGGTGCAAAATAAGGAGACTTTAATTTATACCGAAGAACAACTAATGGCTAGACTTAAATTCTTTATAGGAGTTTGTTTAGCACTTACACTAACAGGCATTGTATTTGTAGTTCTCTACTCTATAATATTTGTTACACAGCCACTTAATGCTATGAGTCCAATCGATCAAAAGTTCTTTGAACTTATTGTACCTATAGCAACATTTTTAACTGGTACACTTAGTGGTATTATGCTTGCAGGAGCTAAAAAAGAAGATCAAGAAGTAATGCTTCAAGCACAAAAACAGCAACAAGAAGGATTTAAAACTACTATTGAGGCTATACGTACACCAGAACCTAAACCGCAGCACGTCAGACAAGAGCCAGTACTGTTTGCTAGTGGTCAGCCAGAAGCAGGATATGGTGGAAAACCTAAGCCTCCACAAGCACCACAACCGGAGATTTAAATGCTTAAATCACTACTACAAGATGGAGTAGATGGCAGCCTAAGTAGTAAACGTGTAATAACATTTTTAGCTTTTATGCTATGTAGCCTAGGTTTTGTAGCTAATTTATTTTTTGGTTATAAGATAGACGGAACATTATACGATAGTATGATGTATATAGTATTAGTAGGTTTAGGTGTAATTGTTACTGAAAAGTTTAGCCCACCCAAAAAGGACTAGCTATGAAATATATTTTAGCCGCGTTAATTGCCTTATCTGGTACAGGTTATGTCACAGCAGAACCCGAAACTAAACGGGTTTGTGAGGTGCAAAAAGATAGCCAAGGCAAAGAAAAAGAAGTCTGCAAAACAATAAAAGTGCACAAGAAGCTAGAGAGTGCGCAAAAGCCTAGTGAGGTAAAACCAGACACAAAAAAGTAATCCAAGTGTTTAATTTTAACTTCTTAACAGGGTCGAATCAATGGCAACTAGATCAGGTAAAAAAGCTCGTAAACAACAAACCAATACTCAATCAAACCCAATTGAGTATGGATTTAGAGATGTAAAACCTCTTAATTTTATACAAGAACAATATTTAAGTGCTATAAAACAAAATGAGGTAGTTTTTGGAGTAGGCAGTGCAGGTACAGGTAAAACATTTGTAGCTGCTAGCTATGCTGCAGGAGAGCTTTTTCATAGACGCATAAATAAAATTATATTAACCAGGCCTAATGTAGAAACTGGCCGCGGGTTAGGATTTTTACCAGGTGAATTAGAGGAAAAGTATGCTCCATACTTAGAACCATTTGATAACGTGTTTCAACGATCTTTAGGTAAAGGATTCTATGAATATGCACTTAAAAATAAAGATATAGAACCCCGACCTATAGGATTTATGCGTGGAGCAACATTTGATAATGCAATAGTTTTAGTCGATGAAGCACAAAACTTAACTAAAACTGAACTAAAAATGCTCTTATCACGCATAGGTAAAAATTGTAAAGTAATTTTAAGCGGTGATCCAGACCAGCGAGATCTAAATAATTCAGGCCTAGAAGATGCTATAAAACGGCTAGAAGGTATCGAAGGTATTGAAGTAATTAGATTTTTAGATCAAGACATAGTACGTAGTAAAATGTGTAAACAAATAATTTTAGCATATAAGGATTAAAATGGCAAAAACTTACAAACCCACTAGTGGTATGGCATCGGCAGCTCGTCGTGCCCTAAAGTGGAAAGACGAAGGTAAGCCTGGTGGTACCCTAGTAGGTTTAGCCAGAGCTAATCAATTAAAAGACAGAGAGCCACTAAGTGCTTCTACTGTGCTACGAATGTACAGTTTTTTCTCCAGACATGAAGTAGACAAAAAGGCTACAGGTTTTCGTAGCGGTGAAGAAGGATTTCCTAGTAAAGGTCGTGTAGCTTGGGATCTCTGGGGCGGTGATGGTGGTTATTCGTGGAGTAGTGCTAAACGCAACCAGATTATGCGTGAACGTGAAGGCAAAGCTCTTAAACTATTAAGCCTAACAGTAAAAGCATATGTAAAACAAGAATACTTGGACATTGTTGCCCAAGCAATTGAAGACTATGCTAACCAAAACATTGGAGAAGAAGTAGAAGCTTTTGGTCAGTTTATGTACCATGCAGAATTACTACGTAATGGTCATGTTGATGTATACCTACAAGACTTACCAGACGTAGACCAACCTTATCGAGATATACTAGTAGAAATAGTTAGTACACTATATGATAGCGATGAAGATAGTTCAGAGGACATGGACGACGAGGACAGTGACCAAGACACTGACGATTCACCCAGATAACAAAAAGCCCCGTTACTGTAAAGTAACGGGGCTTTTTTATTCAGCTGCTGCTGGAGCTTCGGCAGGAGGCTGTAGTTGTTGCTGAGCCTGTTGCTGAAGTTTTTGGGTTAGTGGATTGCTAATTTTAGCAGGTAGTTCTTGTAGGCCTGCTAGGATTGCATTAGCTTCTTGAATAGTAAGATCTGTAAAAGTTAGTGTAGGTTCGTTCATAATTATTTCACTGGGCATGCGCCGGTTAAACATTCGTCATCTAAGATTGCATCAAAACTATTGGCACTATCTATATTGACGGCTTTTAGGTCTTGAATATATGTGCGAAACGTATATTCGTCGACAACTTCTTGTGGTAGATATAAGTAGCCAAGATCTTTGGCTGTTTTTGTAGGATCACTTCTATAAATAAATGAAACCCCAACATAGCAGTCCCAATTATTCATTAGCCAATCCACAATTTCTGAAACTTCATGTGGCTCGTAGCTAATAGTTACTGACGTATTTTGCTGAGTCCAACTAGTCTGAATTAGTTTATAACGCTCTAGCTGATCAATAGCAGTTTCTAGGTTAACTTCTTTGCCATCTTGTTTGTGGAATGGAACATCCGACCATTCTACAGGAAAGGTTACTAACACACCAGTATCATCTGTGGGATGATTAAATACTCGGTAGTTTGCTTCACGCAGCTTATCTACAACTGGATCGTACTTGCTAAACTGTACATTGTTGAAAATGTACTTGCCTAGAGGTTTATGTACTCCCTCAGTTGTATCCATAATTTTACTTAGTGTGCCCGATGGCTTAACACAAGTAATGTTTTTAGGACGAGGCAAGCCTAGCTCATCCGCCATACCAATTGCTGCACTAGTGGCTGTACGTTTTAGGTATTCGTAATCATATCCAGTCATGTCTGGACGCTTAGCAATACCAGTTAGGCCTACACCACACAGTCGCAAGAAGTAATTGTTGAGATGCCATGCTTCTTGGAGTATACCGTCTTTGAGGTTAACACAGGTTTGACGATAGTTAGCTCGGGCGGCAAGCCGTATAGCTTCGTGAAGTCCTGCGGTATTGCCCTTAAACTTTCCAATATCTGTTTCTGTAAGATTACAGAACGATTTGTTTCCGAGTAAAATCTCAACACAAGGATTTGCTCCTTTATACCAAGGTGCACGACGACGTGCTTCTTGTGCATTAATAAACCCTGGCTCCGACCCGCCAGCTTCTTGCATGATTGCAAAGATTTCGCTTAGCTGCTCGTAGGTAGGTTTCTCATTAAACACTAGGCTATTGTTCGACTGCTGACGATGTGCATTGCCATGCAACCACCAGTCTTTTTTAGCTACTGCAAATTCTTGCCATTCCGGTTGGCCATAGTCAAAAAGCGCAATCTCAGCACTTCGGCGACTAGACAGAATGGTACCAAGCCAATTAACAATATCCATGATATCCATTCTGGTGAGTAGTGAATCTGCCCGTCCATTAAGGATACGGGCGATAGCAACATAAGCAGTACTGATAGCCGAGTCACCCGAACTAATCCATCCATAGCCTTTTAACCTTTCACCAGCAGGACGCAGTTGGGAGAAATCTAGGACAAGAGTATCAGCAGGATATTTTCCTGCCATTAGCTTACCAATGCTCTTAGCCCATGCTTCTGCACTATCGCCAACCTGAATACGCCAAGTTTTTGTTTGTGGGTCCCAAGTTTCTACATTGTGCTCACAGCCGCCCTTTTCAGTACGTTGTGATCTGACTACTTCAATATTCTGAATAGGTTTTGAGAATCCATTTAGCGTGCCTATAATAGGCTTAAAGCCTACGCCGCAACCTTGTAGTAAAAGCCATAGAACATCTACTACATCGTACACAGTTTCTACTTCTGTAAAGCTACAATTAAACTGTGACGCTTCACGATTTTTAGCTACCTGTGTGCCGCCTAACCATAGGGTACGACCACTCATAGAAACCTTACGCTCAAGCATAAGCTGTTCTAGGCGATTTAGTTCTGCGTACTCATTGGGTAGGAGCTGTCTATCAGCGGCACGTTCCCACAACCAAGCTTGGTGTGAGATTACTCGGCTAACTGTATCCTGCCAAGTTTCAAATTGTTTGCCATCATCACTGATGGGTCTATTATAAGTTCGTCTTGTAATTACTTGTGCTCGTGTGCTTGTCATGTTACTCCTCTATGTTCCTGTGCTGCCAAATCCGCCTGTACCTCGTTGGGTATCATTCCAGCAGTCTGTAAATGTAGCTAATTGAATTGGTACTATTACTAGTTGAGCAATTCTGTCGCCTTGTGAAATTTTATACTTATCACCTGAAATATTTTTTAGTAGAACTTTTAGTTCGCCACGGTAATCACTGTCTATAACGCCTACGCTATTAGGCAGTATGATTCCCCTTTTTCCTTGACTGGATCTGTTAAAGATTAACCCGACAAAGCCCATCGGAATTTTGACTGCTATACCTGTACCAACAGCTTTGGTTTCTTCAGGATACAGATCTATAGTTTCTATGCAGCACAGGTCTGCTCCTGCGTCTGTGGGATGCTGACGTTTAGGTAATTCTGCATCTGCCGTTAGTCGTAAACATTGAATATTAAGTGTACTACTATAAAACCCTGCTATATTAGTTGTTCCTGTTACTGTTGCGCCGTTTATCATTTAATATACTCTTGTAGGATAGTGTCTATTTGTTGTGTATTAGAACCTAGTGCATCTGCACAGTATGTAACTAAGTCCATAAGTTGATAGTTTAGCATTATAGTATCTGCACTATCATTGAGTGTTTTAACGTATTTTAGTTTGCTGGAGATAGGTAGATTTGCAACTATGTCAAGAGCAGTGCCCCATTCTTCCACAAGTTGATGAGCACGTTTAGGACCAATGCCTTCTACACCGCGCACATTATCTCCAGTATCACCCATTAGGCATTTAATACTAATGTATTGATCTTGTGTAAAGTCGTAGTGGGTATGCCAGTTATTAGCTGTAACTTCTTTGCGTGTTACATAACTAAATCTGCTAGTATCTTCACCCACTAATAAGTCCCAGTCTTTATCGCTACTGATTAGCCAAGTATGGGTAACGGGATAATTTTTGACTTGTTGAGTTATGTAGGCAGCTATATCATCAGCCTCAGTTTGTGGAAACTGAACAACCGGGTATGTAGTCTGAGTACGAATCCAGTCTAGTGTGTGCTGGTAGTCTTCAAAAAATCGCTCAAAGGCTGCACGTTCCGCTTCAGTTTGTTCAGCAAATTTATCTTTTCGGTTTTGCTTATATTCAGGATAAATCTGTTTACGATAGCTGCTTGAACCTTGATCCGCAGCTATAATAACCCAACGAGCTTTATAACTCTTTTTAAGACTATCTACCGTACGCAGGTAATCTTCATAAAAGTCTGTTGCGCCATTGTGTTTCCAGCGAAATGCTAAGTTTAAGGCATCAACTACCATTAAGGTATTTTCTAGTTCGCTTACTTGTTGAAATGATTTACTCATATTTAGTGCTTAATCTGACTCCAAACACGGGTTCTAATTTGAGCTTGTAGTGACTCTGGAAGATGTACATAATCAAGTTCTTCGCTCATTTTAGCGCCGTGTTTAAATGCCCAGTCAAAAAACTTAATAGCTTCTTGGCTGGATTTTTTATCTTGTGGATCTTTGTACATGATAATAAAACTAGCAGTACTAATTGGCCAAGTATTCTTACCAGGTTGATCAACAATACTTAGACCCATGCCGGGTACGCTAAACCAATCTGCACCAGCTGCAGCTGCAGCAAAGGTAGTATCATCAGGATCAACAAACACACCGTCCTTGTTTTGTAGTTTCATGTAGGTCATGTTATTTTTCTTAACATAGGCATACTCTACATATCCCACAGAACCACGTACTCTACGCACATTAGCCGCTACACCCTCATTACCTTTGCCACCTACACTGCTACTAGCAGGCCACTTTACTGCTGCGCCACGCCCTACACGACTCATCCAGTCTGGGCTTACTGCGCTTAAGTAATCAGTAAAATTAAAAGTAGTTCCCGATCCATCAGCTCTGTGTACTACAGTAATAGCTAAGTCAGGTAGTTTTTTAGTTTGGTTAAGTTGCTGTAGTTTAGGGTCATTCCACTTTACTATAGTACCCATAAACACTTCAGCCAGTACGGGTCCAGTAATAACAAGTTCACCCGGTTGAAATCCGTCAAGATTAATAATAGGAACTGTTCCGCCTATAATTGCGGGAAACTGAACTTGTCCCATCTTATCTAGATCTTCACCCTTAACCGGAGCATCTGTAGCTCCAAATGTTACTGTTTTATTATTAATTTGACGAATACCACCAGAACTGCCAATACTTTGATAATTTAATCCAATTTTAGTCTCTTTTTGATAGGCTTCAGCCCATTTAGCGTATATTGGATAAGGAAAAGTAGCTCCTGCTGCTGTAATTGTTTGAGCTGCAACTGAAATAGAAGCTGTAGCAAGAATAATTCCAACTAATTTATTAATCATAGGCAATCCTAGGTTTTGATAAACTCAATATTTTCATTTGTTATCCAATCTTCTGCTAGTGCAACAAAAAACTTATACTCGTCTCTGTTTATATACACATAAGGATATAGGTCATTAGGTATATTTTCAAACGCTACAAATATTTTACTGCGATCAAACTTAAAGAATAGTAAGGGTTGTTTACCAACTTGACCACTTTCTCGTAGTGTTTGTTGCCACCAATCTAAAAGCGTAGGACTTTTACTAGTTAATACATGGCTAGTAAGGTGATCGTCTGCGTAGCCTTTTACTTCTATGCAATATATATTCTTTTCGCCCGGAATATATAAGTCACCTTTTAGGCCATGTTTTTCATTTAGGGCACCAGAGCCTGGAACGCGTTCCCACTTTAACTGAGTATGTTCCCGTAAAAACTCTTTTACTTTGGTTTCAGTTCTGGCACCTTTTTGTCGGCTATCTACCACGACGAACTTTTGGAAGTAAACCTACGGGCTTAGGATTTTTCCAGTTATCTATGGCTTGATTTATTTCTAGGGCTAGGGCATTCCAATCAGTTATCATGTCTAGTTTACCGCCAGCGTGATAAACAAATGTAGTATGCTTGCCTTTTACAATCTTTGAGCGTTTGGGCTTCACTATGTAGCTCCATGTAGGATAATTTTACATATATGCTCTAACCTTTCAATATGTTCAAAAGCACGCCAAGGACTGGTGTCTACAGCTACAACGCCATGCCTATCCATTCCTACTATATTATACTCTAATGAGCCGTCTAGTTCAAGTTCAAGATTTCGAACACACGCATCAGCTAATTCTTGAGTTAAGGGTAAAAATGCTGGAACGGTTTTACCTACTTTAGTATACCTACTTAACTCAGGAAAGTTATCAGATAAAGTTGTTAAGTCAATTCCCTTATACATAGCCGCAGTTGTATAGGTAGGATGTAAGTGCAGAACAACTCTGGTATCTGTGTTAATTTCCTTTTGCAAGGCAAAGTGCATAGGAATTTCGCCGCTAGGCTTTAAGTTTTTACTTATAGGAGTATGTTCAGCTTCTTTCCAGTCTGTCCAATACATATCTGGACCTACTATTCCACTATGTATTCCACTAATAATATTTAGTTTTTTAAATTGATCTGGTTGAAGTGTTTGCTTACGAACACCACTAGGAGTTACATAAAAGTATTTTTGTTCACGATACCTAATACTAGCATTTCCATCCCGGGTAGTTACCCAGCCACGTTTATACCCTTCTTGAAATATGTCACATATAGTTTCTAACATTTAGTCCTCTATTCTAGATATGTTTTGTTTTTTAACAACCGTAATTTTTTCTAGCAGGGGATGGGTAAAGCCGTGTGATACTAGTAGTGTATTTAAGTTTTCTTCGCGTAAAAGAATTTCTACTAGTTTTTCTTTTCCGTCTAAGTCTAAGGCTTCTACGGTTTCATCTAGGATTAGTAAATTTACTCTGTTTTGGCTAAGGCTTTGCATTAGCTTACGAATAGCAAGCAGTGTAGCTACATTAACTCTGGCACGCTCTCCGCCGCTTAATGCTTGTATGTCAATGTTATTACCATTGTCTACAATAATAACATTAAGTTTGTCATTACCACTAATCTCAAACGCAAGTTGAAATCTTCCACCACTTAATTCAGCTAAATACTGATTAGTTAGTACTTCTAGATCTTTTACTAAGTTTTCTATTTTGTAGGCTACTAAACCAGTTGTACTAAATGTCTTTACTAGAATTGCTAGTATATTTAGGCGACTTTGTAAGCTATTAAGATTAGCTTGCCAAGTAGTTAGATCTTCTTGCATATCAGCAAGTTGAGACCTTAAAAGCTCTGCTTTACTATTATGCTGTTGTCGTGCTTGATTTTCTAGCTCAATAGTTTGAATTGCAGTTTTAGCTTGTTGTATGGATTTTTGCAACTCATCTAGCTGTTTTTGTAGAATTTTTTCATCTAAGAGTTCATTGGGTAAATCATTATCAATTAGTTGATAGTACTTTTCCCATTCTGCTTGAGCTTCTATAGCTTCTTTCCATAGCTTTAACCTAGTTTCAATATCTTGAATTTTTGTGTTTACCTGTTTACTGAACTCTTTACTAGTTGTAACAATTTGTTCATACTCACTAAGCAGTTGTTGAGTTTTTTCTCTATTAATTGCTTGTAAACAAGTAGGACAAGAATCTGATAGATTAGTTAGTTTACGAATAAACTGTTCAGCATCTTGTGCAGCTTTATCATGTTCAGCACGTTTAGCTATATATTCACTAATAGTTTCTGTAGGTTTTTCTGGTACAGGTAACAGTTTTAATTTACCTTGAACTGTTTTATATGTATTGTTCTGAGAAATCTTTTTATTTTTAGCATTTATAGTACTAATAGTTTCTCGAATACTAGTATATTGGCTTATATCGTCTTCTGGTTGGGAAGGAACTGGTAGGAGTGGTTTTTGTTCTAAATTTTGTTTGTTATACTTATCAATCCAGTCTTGAATTGTTCGCAACTTAGATTCTGCACTGGCTACTAGTACTCCTAGATCTTGATGTAAGCGTTTAAATTGATCACCAGCTTCTGTGTACTTAGTTAAGTTTAGGAGTTCAATTAAAAACTTTTTACGAGCCGTATCCGCACTAGTTAGAAACTCTAGACTATTTGCACCACTTTGGTAAACTACTTGCGTAAAAGTTTTATGATCAATACCTATAATATCTTCAATAATTTTATAGGTTGTAGTAGCAGTGTGTCCACTTATATCTTTGCCATTCTTATACAGCTTAACTACCTGAGAACCAGAACGTTTTGTTTCTATCTTATACTCATCGTTATCTTTTGTTAGTGCAAGTTCTATGTTATACCAGTTATCTTTTACATACCGGTTTAAAATATCTGCTTTTTTAATACCCTTGCTATTCTTATTGTATAAGACTTCTTCAAGTATAAGAGCTATAGAACTTTTACCGTGTCCGTTTTTACCAATTAATTGCATTAGTGGAGCACTAGTAAAGTTTATTTGATTATCTTTGCCGTAACTAAAACAGTTAGACCATTTTAAGTGCTTTATTGTTATCATTTAAAAATCTTCTAAATTCCTGTAGTCCACCAATCCATTTACCATCTACTACAATTTGTGGAACACTGCGTGCACCTGGTAGTGTTGTAAAGAATAATTGTTTAGTTTCTGGCGTATCTATTACGTTAACTTGATACGGAACACCAAGTTGATCTAATAATTTTTTAGCCGTGTCACATCCAGGGCAATTTGGCTGTGACCATACAACAACTTGTTTAATCTGTAAGTTTGTCTCTGGCATTATAAAATTCCTCTAATACGCTATTAATTGTAGTCTGATCTAGTTCTAGAATATAGGTAAGATATTCACGAACCTCCTCAGCCATAGTCATATTAGGGTCTAGAATAAGCTGAGTATCTTGTGCTCGTTTTACTACTTTTTTATCAATTAGGTCACTATCTTCTAGTTGACTTAATTCGTGCAAGTTACCCTCAATCTCATAGATTGTATGATCGGGGTATGTCTGCGGTTTAGGGTCGTCGACACCTACTGTTCGCTTGATAAGCTGTGGTAGATCAAACTTTAACCACTCATGTTCCAAATTGTCCAAGTCAAGTAAGATGCATCCAGTTTCAACTCTGTTACGATGAAAACTAGTAGTATAAGGACTACCGGGATAGAGAATATTACGCTGAGAGTTTTCATAACTGTGTAGATCTCCTGCTAGTACTACTTGCCAACGATTTAGTAGTTCTAGATTAATTTCTGATTTAACGTGTGGAGGAATATCTCCACGAACATGAGTTACTAGTACTCTACCATGAAAATTTAAAGTACTGTAATTATCTTGAAAATCCCGTAATTTATTATAAGGAATAATATCAATGTCTCCACCAAGTAAATCACTCCTATAATCATCACATACAGTTACTAGTTTATTTAGTCGATTAGTTGCACGTTTAAGATATGTTAAAAAGGTAGTATCCTTTTTAACCATTTCATGATTACCACTATAAATAACACTGGGTTTTTGAAGGCTAGCTACTAGGTCAAAATATAGCTCGACTTCATCCATATTAGGCAGTCTGTCAAATATATCACCGCCTATAATAATCATATCAGCTTTATCTTGCATCTCATGAAATTGATCTACAAATAGCTGAAATCTATTTTTAGCCCATTCTGTGGGCACATTCTTTTGACCTAGTTTAATGTGAATGTCGGCTGTAAAAAGTAATTTCATAATATAAGATAAAATAGCCTGCTAAACTTTTGGCTTAGCAGGCTGGATTATTAAGCTAAATCTTTAACAGCTTCACGTTCGCTATCTGTTTGATTCTCTTGTTCTTCTTCTTGACCTTTTTGCAGTTTCTCGATTAGAGCTTTTACTTCGTCGCTGGTGGGGCGAGGATACTTTTCATCAATAGATACTGCGGTATCAGCTAGCTTACGCTCGTTATCGTTAAGACTGCGCTGTTTACAGCGAAGAACTTGCAAGGTGTATTCAACATTAAAAGCTAGCGGACCAGTTTTAACTCGTTTAAATACTACATCCCAACCAGTATCGTAGTCAGTAGGATCACCCAGATCTTCTGCAGCAGTTAGGATTTGCTCAAACAGTTTCTTTTTAAGATTTAGTACTTTAACTTTTCCATCTTTAGGATCAATACAATTGACTGCATAGCTCCAAGAACACTTTAGGTCAGGATAAGACTCTTGTACCCAATCTTTTTCTAAATTATCAAATTTTTCTTTTTCACGACTAAAAGCTAGACATTCAATAGGAATATCTTTATTATTAGTACCTTTTACCCAGTATACATAGCGTGGAAGAACCCCACCAATAAGCCTAACAGAGTTTTCTCCGTCTTTGTACTCGTAAGATTCAACTTTAGATGTTTGTGCTTTGCCTTTGGTTTGTTTAAATGAGAGTGCCATTTGTTTCCTCGTATATAAATTTTAAATGTGCGTGTTCAATTATTAATAGCGGATTGTGTTTAATTGTAGCTATATTTAAGTCTGGGTATAAGGTTAAGTCAAGATGTTTTTGTTTTATGGTTTTATAGGAAAGATAATCTCTGCGTCCAGCTAGCCTAATATACTGTGCCTTAAATATTGCATCTGTTATTTTATCTTCAAATAGTGCTTTTGGATTTAACAAATAACTACTGCCTGCTTCTAGCCCCGGAATAGGTTTGTACTTTTCTCGTGCATTTTTAGGTATCCGAATACCAAGAAAACACTTTTGTAGAGCTGCAACTAAATATTCAGGGTCGTTGTTTGTAGCAAACTCTAATTTGTTTAGGTTAAAAAAGAAGATCATTCTTTGAAGTAAAATAATATTATATCACTTTGTAGAATATTTTGCAAGTCAAAATTTTTTAAACCGTTTCAATGTGCCAGCCCTTTCTAAGGTACAAGCCTAGGCGGTTTCTGTTTTGCTTTTTATCAGCCCAACCAGCAAACTGTAGATCTACTACTAGTGGATCTAGTTTACCAGGATGTTGTCGTTGTACTCTACCAATAACTTGCTCTAACAAGCTATCGTTGTTCATTGGTATTGCTAGGATAACACAAGAGAGTGAGTTGATTGAGATTCCTTCTGAAAAGATTTGTCTGCTACCAGCAATCGACATTTTTTCACGGTTGAGGAGCTGTTGTTTAATTGTCTGACGCTCATCAAAGGATGTTTCGCCAGTAACCAACACACAATTTTCTCCGATGTATTCTTTGACATTTCGTAAAAACTCCACCCTATCTGCAATTATAAGTACTTGATGCCCTGTTTCTATTTCTTGTTTAGCAATGCCAGCAATAAACTCTTGATAACTGGTATCGTTTGCTAGTGTATTTACTTTTTCAACCCATGTAGCACCATGTTTAAGTGTGATTCCAGTGTTAACTGTCCTAACCGTTGGGGCCAGTGTGTTACTCTGTGGGGGCTTGATAACATGATTTCCAAAATAGTCTTGAAATAAGACGTGTTTTCCATCTTTACGTTGCATTGTTCCCGACAGAGCAATGCGAAATCTACTGTGGAAAGTGTCAATAATTTGTGTAAATGTTGTTGCTGGACAGTGGTGTGCTTCATCTAGAATAATTGTTCCAAATTCTTTGCTTAGTGTATTACAGTGCTTTACAAGCGTTTGCACATTAGCCACAGTAATAGCATGATCTTCCCAATCTAACTTACCACTACCTATAATTCCAGCTCTAATACCAAATAAGTTTTCTACTTCTTCAGACCACTGATCTCTAAGCGCAGTAGTATGCGTAATTACTAGCGTCTTTTGACCCAGTTTTCTAGCAAGATGTAGTGCGGTAAATGTTTTACCCCAGCCTACTAGTGCATTAATAAAGCAGGTATCTGTAATCTCGTCGCATACGGTCTGCTGTTCTGGGCGTAGCTCAAACTTAGGGTCTGGAAATGGGGCAGGAACAAGTACTCGTTTATCTACTACTTCCCAGCCTTGGGGAATTAAATCTTTACGGCCTTGTGGAACACTAATAATACCATTACCAATTATTTTATAGTTTCTAATAGTTTCTATACTACTAAAATGTTTGCTACCAGTATCTTTTTTAAACTTATAGGTAAGAGTATCAATAATTCTTTTAGATAGTTCTGCACCTGGATCATTTAAGTATATTTTATTACTTATGACTGCTTTCATTTGCTAGATTAGCCTGTAGGTAGTTTTAAATTGATCCAAATATAAGCCGTATAACATATAACCTAAACCCCACTGTAAGATGCCAGCATAGCGTTCACCATTTTGTGGATGCCTAAGAGACTTAAATCTCTGATCCAGACCCTCAATTTCTAGAATACATCCTAGATTGGTCGCAGGTAACACCCTTTTAATCTTCCGGCAAGTCAGCTTGGCGCGCGTGGATTTTTTGTACTGAAATAAATTTCCATGATTGTCTATAAACCATGTAGTAGGCTTTGCTAATTTTATTAAATCAACCAAAAAGTATATTGCACGAGTAATAGGAAACAGTTTTGATTGATCCAGTTTATACTTTAACTGTAATCGTCTCAGCCCTAGGGTCGGGGCATCTACAGCTCTATCGTCTACAATACGAAAACCTATAAAACTATCTGTAGAATCTTTGTCTACGTACTCTTTAGAGTAGAACACAACCCCATCTTCAACAGTGGGCTTGTGTTCTCCTAATCTAAATACGGGCCAAACGATCTCCCCTAAGTTCATAAGTTTCCTCAAAAGATCCAAAGCTATAGTCATCGCCAATATCTTGATCTACACCAATAGGTGAACCAGAAATACTGCACCCACGATCAGTTTGAGTTCTAGTTTTTAGGATTTTGCAATAAGTATCAACATCTTTTTCATTAACTAGCGCAACAATAGAGTCATGTACTAACATGAATATTTTAGCATCCAGGCCAAGTTTATTGACTTCTTGTTGAGTTTCCATTGCAGCCAGCAAGTTCATATCGCTGGCTAGAGATTGTACTTCGCTGTTAATACCGCTGCGTACCTCGTGTGCTGCAATACCTTTATCACTAGAAAACACATTGGGCAATCTGCGTTTTCTGCCAAAAAAGCTATAAGTAAACCCATTTTCTTCAATAAACCGTTTGCGACCGTCCAGCCACTTTTTTAGTTTATTAAACTTGTTAAAATATGCGTCAATGTCATCTTGTGCCTGTCTAACTGGATAGGGCTTTCCAGTAGCTTTTGTAACAGTTACAGACACTTTTTGAGCACCAGATCCGTACAAGATACCAAAGCTAATAGCCTTAGCACTTTGCCGCATTTCTGGGTATAGTTTCTTAACCTGATCTACTTCACAAGGCAGATTAAACACCATTTTAGCAATCGTACTGTGAAAGTCTCCGCCGCTGCTAAACACTTGTTGCAGGTTTTTATCTGCACTTAATACAGCCGCATAATACATCTCTGCAGTAGTCAAGTCTTGCGAGATTATTTTATACCCCAAGGGAGCTCGGATACATCCTTTAATAATTGGATCATCTCGTGGTATTTGTTGTGCATTAAATTTACCGCTAGAACTAAGTCTACCACTTGTTGTGAAAATAAGATTAAAATTAGTCCTAATTCTACCATCTTTGTCTAACTCCGGCAGGATTTTATTGATATAAGTATTTTGAATTTTACCTAATTGCCTAACCTTTAGGATAGCGCCTGGCAGAGGGTGTTCTTCACTAAGTTTTTCTAGGACTTCGGCGTCTGTAGAAACCGCTCCGGTACTAGTTTTTTTACCTGTAGGCTGTAGTCCAACATAGTCGAATAGTACCTCACGTAGATGAAACACAGAATTAGCGTTAAAGATTTTACCAGAATCTTTTTCAAATTCTTGTACCTCCTTGTAGGTAAATATAGCCTGTTTTGCTTCTTCAATCTGATCGTCTAGATAAAGTTTTGCTGCCTGCATTCTTTCTACACTAATAGGAATACCTACTTCTTCCATATTCATGAGAAACACAGTACCATCGATTAACAGATTTTTATATACCCACAAAAACTTATCATTCTTTTGAATAATAGGCCAGAACTTTTGATATAGCTCATAGGTTACAGCAGTATCAATACTTGCATATTCTGAGATAATATCAAAAGGAATCAAATCATAGGTAAACTGCTCTTCTAGAATACCTTTTGATCTACAGTATTCTTTTTTGAAAGTGTCTAGAGCAGAATCATAATCACCAAAATCTGTGTACTTTAGGGCTAGTTCTTTTAAGCCATGACTATCAGTTTCATCAAGCACATAGTGCATAACCATAGTGTCATGAACATGGTCTGGTCTAAAGTCAATTCCAAGATGATAGCGAATCATCTTAAAGTCAAACTTTAGATTATGAAATACAATGTCAAAAGTATCAGCAATTTCTTGAATAAGCTGAATACATTCTTCATCTAGACAATCTGTAAGAATGTATCTGCCATGTTTTGACCTGTAGGTTACACTAAGGCCAAGCACATAGCCATCTCGAGGATATAGTGCGGTAGTTTCTGTGTCCATGCACACCACGCCCTGGGCACCAGCCAAAACCTCTTTAAAGAATTCTTTAGCCTCTACAGTATCATCAATACCCTTATAATCGCCAGCCTGTAGTGGCTTAACTTCACCATTATAAATTTTGATGATTTTGTCTAGTGCACGTTCAAAGTCAGGTTTACCCTCTGGCTTGAACGCAAGCATTGCCGGGTTAGTAATACAAACAAACTTATCGTCTACTAGCTGCCCAGCCATGTTAGTAACGCTGGTAACTTTAGCATATTCTTTAGCAGCTTCTGCCCCCACTAGAATAACTAGATCATACAGTTCATGATCAAAATCTAAATCAACATCTTTTTTGAGCAACTTAGTAATAGGAACACTACTCATATGAAAGTGTTCAAACTCAAAAGGAAAGTAGTCAGAATATCTAGTTCTATTTGGTGCTTTGTCAATTAAGGCTACGCGCTTCATGTGTTATATCCAATATAATTTTTTATGCTGTCTACTGTTTCTTGATCTAGTTCGCCAGGGTCCGTATCTTCAGGTAGATTTATAATTTCTACTAGAAATCCACAATCTTCAACAAGTGGTTTTAGTGTTTGCATAGCATTTTGACCTGCTTCGTCGCCATCAAACATCAAGTAGATTTTTGTTATACCTTGGGCTTTGTATGGTAATAGTTTAAGCTGTGTATCGTTTTGAAGTGTGTTTGTACCAAATGTGCATACTACTGGGTGTAGTCCTTTATCGTAGACATTTAGTAAATCAAATATGCCTTCAACCATCACTAGGCTAGTTGATTCGTACGGCATATGTGGTGGGAATAAGGGAATCTGCACACCACTAGGATAATTTACATATCTAGGATTGCCATTGCTCATAGTATGCCGGGCTACAAATACTTGGATTTTATTAGTAATGTCCCAAATAGGAAACACTATTCTATCCTGAAGCTTTTCTACTTGATTTGTATAAAATGCTTCAAATTTCTTTAAAGTTTTTGGACTAATACCTCTAAATTGCTTTGTGTAAGGAGTAGCTCCTAGAGGCATATCTAGTCCAGTATTTGTAACCATAAGATCACGTAATTTTTTCTTTAATTTAGCTATTTTAATTGGTACTGGATTTGTAAAAACATTAAAATGTTTAAATACATTTGTTTTAAATCCGCAGCTAAAGCAGTGGGCGACTCCAGTTACTCGATCTATTCTAAAACTAGGATTTGAATCGTCATGCTCTGGATTAATACATTTTACAAGATAATCCCTACCACTTACGGTATAACTTAATCCCTGTTTTTGCAATAGTTCTAGTACTGGATCGCTCATTTATGTGTCCCAAGGTAGATCGTCTACTGGTTCTTGTGTTTTCTTAGTTTTTCCTGCGCGTTTTACTTTTTCTTCGTGCTCTGGTTTTTCTATAGTTTGAGGACTAATACGTAGTGTATCCCAATCAATAGGACAGGTAAACTGCATTTCTTTACCGCCACGTATTTTAGTAGTTTCAAAGGTAATTGCTTGCTTTTCTTTATCGTGTGCTTCCATTACTAGTGCAATATCGGCAGCATCAAGAATACCTTTTGAAAATCTTGCCTCACCACTAGCATCAATTTGATACGGACTTACTAGTACTATTTCATACTTACGAGCCAGATTCTTTAATTTTTTGGATACCTCAATTTGTGGTTTCCAGTCATACTGGTCTATACCGTCGGCAACAATTTGATTTAAGTAGTCTACTACTACAACGGCCAGTTTATCGCCAAATCTAGCTTTCATTTTACCAATATGCAAGTCAATAGCACCTATGCTCAAGTCTCTGTCATCAACAATAACCATCTGATTGGTTTGTTTTAGACGATAGTTTCTGACTAGTGTTTCCTCAAATTTAAATCTATCTCTGTGACGCATAAATTCTAGAACGGTTTGATCTGCATCTTCAAACATCTCGGCTCTAGCTTTTACTACTTTTAGCACTTCTTCATCAGTTAATTTATTTTGCTTTAGACTTTGATGATTAACATTGGCTAAGATAGCTAGGTTTCGTTCCATTACCTCTATAGCCGTCATCTCTATGCTAAAGTACAGGCAACTATTACCAGTCTCATACTGATTAATAAAAATATTACTACTAGTAATACTCTTACCGCTGCCTCGTTTACCGCCGATGAGTATGAGTTCTTGTCTAGCCACGCCACCAAGCACAGCATCAAAAGTATTATTAAGTCCAAGATAAACACGTTCTTTTTCTAACTCTTGAGGGTTGCGGAATAGAAGAATATCGCTCATTGTGTATACTTTTTCACTAGTATGAGTTTTTTCTTCTATAGTTAGTGCTATGGTTGATAAGTTTTCTTTTATTTCGTTGGAGTCGTAAAGTGGCAGTTTGTCTACAAATTTATCTAATAATTTTACAGTCTCATTTTGAGTATACTGATCTATAAGAGCATCAAGTGCTACTTCAGCACTAACATCTGGTATCTCAGTTAACTTTAGTGTAGCTAGAGTTTTAGCTGCCGGACCTTCTCTAATAGTAAGTTCTAAGTCATCAAAATTAGGTAGTTTATTGTACCGTTCATAGTGTTTATTGATGACACTATACAAAGAGGAGTATGCCGGGTCTAAAAACACCAGCTTGAGCTTTGCCCATATATCTAGGCTCTGCTCAGATAGCAATTTATTTAAGACTACGGCGGATACATCCACATTAACCTACCTTAGATTCATTGTCTACTATAACTTGGTCTATAATCTCTGTAACTTTATAAACAATATTTTCTCGTAACTTTTTAATATCTTGCTGATAGCTACTACCTTTGTCAAATAGTAGACTTAGCTGTTCATGTGTTACGAGCTGTTGTAGGCCAAAATATATATGGTCGTATGCCATTGTAGATTCTGGCATGACTTCTACTTGAGCTTGGCGACCATAGTTATGTACTGCTTGCTTTACTACTTCTTCTACAGTAAACGATTCTGTATCGTGATATGTGATTGTAACTTTCATTTACAGTATCCAAAGTAAAAAGGCCGGGAGTTGATTAGACTCCCGGCCTAGTGTTATGCCTAATCTAGATTAGGCAGCAGCTTTAGCCTCGGCCTTGGCTTTCTTGTCTGCGCCTTTGTAATCGGCAACATTAATTCCGCGGCGGGTAAGAAGGGTACGAAGACCACGCTCAGTCTTATCAACTTCTTTGGCAATCTCTGCTACAGTCATAGTAGCAATACGACTACCAAGAGCAACGATAGGATCAACTTGATCTTTAGCATGGGACTCACGCTGTGCGGGAATCTTAGCAATTTGACCTTTACGAGTAAGGCTAAGAGCCTTGCCACGTACACTTGCAACAGTCTTGTTAAGGGCAGCAGCAATATCCTCAATAAAGGCACCGCGCTCAGCCATTTGAACAAATTTTGCTTCTTCAGCTTCTGTGTAAGTACGAGCAACTTCAACTTTCTCGGCAGGCTTTACAGCGCCGGTAAGTTCTAGGGCAAGAAGTTTACCCTGAATCTGTTTAGCAGTAAACTTGCCATCAGCAAAGTTCTCTGCAATTTCTTTGTAGGTATAACGACCAACATTATCCTCAACAAAGTTGGCAAGATCATCAGTCTCGTCTTCGGTGAAGGCAGTGGTCTTTTCTTTGGCCATGCTAGCAACATCACGGTCTAGCTGGCGGAGTTTAGCAGCGATACTACGAGTAGTGAATCCAAGGGTTTCGGCGGCTTCTTCAACTTTAGCTACGCTAACGGGGCTTTGGCTACCAACGATTTGAAGCAGTTGGTCAACAACCTCGTCATTCCATTTTTTAGCTTTTTCAGTCATCTTTATTTTCTTTCAAAAATTGTTGTAGGTCTGTGATAATTTTAATATTTAGTTCTTCGGCACGTTTACGCTTAGAACTAGATTTGTCAGATTCGTCAACTAGAAAGTCTAGGGATTTGGTTACAGTTTCAGAAATTTTAAATCCAAGCTGTTCAAGTTGATCGTATGCTTCTTGTTTTGTTTTGAAACTTTTTAGTTTACCAGTAATACAAATAGTTTTTCTATCTTCTAGGGCATCTACTACATGGTTAGAGCGAAATGAGAATGGCAGAAATTCTCTCATTTCTTGAAAATCTGTTTGAATCCAATTCATAAGATTTTCAGTGGCTTTTTCCCCTAAACCAGCTTCACGGCATTTTTCTGTGGTAAGTTCGTCAATATGACTAATTACTTTAGAAACTTTCTGTGATGCGGTATTACCGATTAGGGGAATACTAAAACTTGCTAGGACTTCGGCTAGACTTGCACTACGGCTGCGATTGATTTCATCAATCAGTTTCTCAGCCATACGCTCACTGCCCAAGCATTCAGCAATCTCACTTTCCTCTAGGTAGTAGAGTTCAGTAATATCTGCCAGTTCTAGTTTTTCTATAGTCTTAGAACCCATGCCCTTGATACCAAGGGTTTTGCAGAAGTGTTCTAACTTTTTACCAAGCTGAGCACTACAAGCCTGATTCCGGCAAAACAGCTGGTCATTAACCCACTCAAGTGGGTATTCACAACACGGACAATTTGTGGGAATCGTGATTTTCATGGGGTTTTATCCAACAGAATATAAATATTATACACTAATTGTATAGGCTTAGCAAGTCTAAATTTTACTTGCCCGAGCCTGATAAATTTAGGTATCTACTTTGTGCAGCACACAGGGAATGATTTCTCCAGCCCTGATTACAGCTACCCTGTCGCCAATTTCAAGGCCCAGTGCTTCGATAAAGCCTGGATTATTTAGGGTAGCTCGGCTCACTTGTGCATCGCCAATCATAACAGGTTCTAGAATAGCCACAGGGGTAACTTTGCCAGTTTTACCTACTTGCCATTCTACGCCTAAGAGTGTAGTTTCTACGTGTTCAGCTCGTTCTTTTCTAGCGTATGCACCGCGGGGATGCTTGCTAGTATAGCCCAAGGCTTCAAACTCTTGATTTGAGTCGCAACGGAATACTACACCATCACAAGGATAAATTTTATCTAAGTCTGCTTCCAAGACAGTTTGAAAACCCTGCTTACGCAGCCATTTCATATCTTGCGAGTATGAGTCTGACCAGTGCGGGAATATGCCATAGGCAAAGAAACTAATGGCTCGCGTTCTAAATTCATCTAGATCCTTTAGATTAAGCGAGCCAGCGGCATAGTTTCGGCTATTTTCAACATGGCTTGGAGCAACAATTTCTCCGGTAATTTGGAGAATAGGCGTATAGGAAATTTTATGTGGTACTAGATTAGTTGATAGTAGTTTATCAGTAATCAGTTGACCCTCTACTCCATCACCACGAGTAAGTGCTTGAACTAACTCGCCGTTGATGTAGAGCAGTGAGATGGCTGCGCCATCAAGTTTGGGAGTAACGCTAACTTCCTTAACGCCTTCTAGTGGATTACGCTGACCCTCATCCTCATAGAATTTCTGCAGGCTATACATTTGCCTAAAGTGTTTAGCCTTGTTGGTCTGCGGAGCACTACCTACCTCGCCGTAGCCAATCAACTCAGCAAGACTATCAAACTGCTTATCACTAATGATAGGCCAGCCGTCGTAATAGTGCTTGCTTGCGAGATCAAGAAATTCTTTGAGTTTGTTTGTCATGTTAAACTTTCACAAGAGTTTAATATTATAACAGTTTAAGGTCGTGTGGTCAAGTTAGGATTTCTTGAGCTGGTTATGGTAGTGCTCAATGATTTCCTCACCCTCTGCTTCAGCGCAGATTTCCATCATGCCGTCAAGAAGGTTGTAAATATTCTCCATACTAGCTGGGAAACTTACACCTTCTCGGCTGGCAACCCACTCGCCTTCATAGCTCAAAAAGTATTTACGAAGCTGAATATAGATTGTTTCCCTGAAGTCATTGACCACCAGTTTGATCTGAAAGCCTTTTTCCAGGTTTTCTTCTATAAGTTTTTCATAGATAATGTTATTATCCATTAGAATTGAACTCCGACTTCTTTTAAGTGCTTAAGAGAGGCTAATTCACAGGCTGGTTGGTAGGCATACTGTAGCCACTTTTCATTAGTTAGCCATACACGGTAAACCCAGCCATAAGTAGGGTGTGGTAACTCTGTAATAATTTTTGCAGTAGAATCATATCTGCTGCTATATACAGTTTCTCCTACTTCAAACTTATCCTGCATTGCGCCTTCAGGAATAAGTTGGGGATGAAAATAGTCGTGAGAACTATTTCGTTTTGGAACGTGGTTTTCTTCTAGAATTCGTTTAATGAATTCCCCACCACGATACGTGGACCTAGAAATACCCTCAATGGTATTGCCCTCAAGATATTCACGAATAATAAATCCGGTTTCTTGTTGGGTTGCAGGTTTTCCACGTAGTGCTGCCCGACGCTCACCATCTCGACGTTGACGCTCTTTGAACTGTTCAAGAAGGGTTTCTAGACGTGAAGTGTTATAGTTCATGCCTAGAATCGCGCAGGCTTCTTTTTTGGTTATAGGCTTAGTGTTGGCATCTTTAGGCTCAAGTAGACCAATAACCTTTTGTAGATTAGTGTCAGTCATACGCTCTTGTTCAAGAGCTGATCGTTTCTTTGCCATAGCCTATAACCTCGAAAAATAAGGGCAGCAAGGGCTGCCCGGAATATTAAGCCTTGATAACACTCAACAGGTAAACAGCAGCTTTACCAGTCAGTTTGCCAAGAATATCCTCGTCGATAGGAGCACCCTTGGCTTCGATAGCTTTAGTAAGCTCAGCAATAGCTGCTTCTTTGCTTACACGCTTAGTGCCTTCGCCAGTTTTGGCGGTACTGCCACCCTTGCTAGTGCTGGCAGAGGCTTCTTTCTTAACATAGACACCAGCTTGAACAAGAACCATGCGAACACCGTTAGGTGAGGCTTCGATCTCGTCAGCAATGTCTTTGATAATCTCAGTGCTGCTCTCAGGGGTAGGATCAGCATCTTGATACATTTTAACAACTTGTTCTTTAAGTTCAGGAGTCCATTGAGTCATTTTTAGTCCTTAGTGTATATTGTCTTTGTCAGAGCGTAGGTTTCCGGTTTTTGTAAGTTCGTATTCAATTAGTTTATTATATGCTGCATCAAAACTTGCGGCTAAAATGTAGAGTTTTTCTGTTGGTATTAAGCTAGGCGGTAACATAGCTGGAATAGTTTTATTTTGTCGGCAAGTTTCGTCAATAATTGCGCCTAATTGAATGGCGATTTTAGCTGCTTCTTGAAGTGTTATGGCATCCCATATTCTAAATGGTTTATCTGTCATACTAAAGTAGTTTCGGTAATTTGCATCCGATCAGGAACAAACTGCCGATAATTGTGTTTAAGATCATGGCGAGCCATTAGCTGCATAATTTCTTCATGTTGACGATTCTTTACTTGACGATACTCGTCCAAGAAAAGTGCAAAGCTAGACTCATCAAGTTGAGTGAGATCAATACCAGCGTAATTACGCTGAGGTTCTTGCAGTACCATAACAGCACGTTGTGATTGGGAACCATCTTGTTTTGTGTAATTGAATTCTACAAGTTTCATAGTCTGTGTTTTCCTAATGAAGAAATAATATTATAGCAATATATGGCACACGATTCAAGATTAAATTTTTTAATCTTCGTTAATTGCTCGCCGCATTCCTGCTCTAGCCGACTCAAACATTGATGGAATAAATACTATTGGAAGTATGATAGGAGCCATTAGTGTGTTTAGCAAAATAAACACTACAGAGCTTAACTTGGGACTACGAGTAATATCGTTAATTACTCCTGCCTGAATAGCCTCTCTAACTAAGGGTCTAAACATGAACCACCAACTAACAATGCTAGTAGCTAGTGCAATTGAAAAATATACTATAATAATTTCATGCATAGATTACCAGCAATCGCCAATTACTTCTTCACTATCTCCCTCTACCTTTTCTTCAAGTTCTTTGCCTCGTTTAATATCATCATTCATATCGCGTACACGAACTAGTGCATCAATAAGTTCATTAATATGGTCAATGCTAACTGGAACTTCTCGATCACAGGTATCACGCAACATTACGTCTTCCATACCACCATTATTAGTGCCCCACTCAAGCTGGTAGTAAAAGTATTTAGTAGGTGCTTCACTAGTGGTAAACAGTTCGTCAGCATCAAGCTCGCTGGGATCGTAGTCTACTGCGCCAAAAAAGATTTTCATTTGTGTTTCCTTAGTTAATTTCAATAAAGTTAATTGCAATATCTTGATCTGTACACCACTCTAAGAGTTTGTCTAGTGTAGCAATGCCGGGTGGTTTTGTACCCAAATAGTTAACTACAGCATCAAAATCCGTATCCGCGTGTATAATCTTTTGATCTACAGTTCCGGTATGATTCATGTAGCTAGCTACAATATATTTGCTCAACTTGGATCTCCTAGTAGTTTAAGATTTAGGGTAAAGTTTTCTACTGTTGTTCTGACTAGAGTAGCTAAGATTAGCATTTCTCGTTCAGTTTCAGGATAGCCAAACAGGTCTACTAGTCCGTTTGCGATTAGCAAATAAGCACTGTTTTCATCTACGCTTAGCATACCCCAATCAATAGGATCGTTAACTTCTCCCGCTTGTGCTAGTTCAATAATTTGTGCTAATTGTGGAATATTATTCATAGTATTGGTGGGCCCCCTGGGAGTCGAACCCAGTACCTATCGATTATGAGTCGAGTGCTCTAACCACCGTGAGCTAGAGGCCCGTATGGGTTACATAAATGCTGCGTATAAGAGGGGCAGGAAAAGTAGTGCACCAAAGAATACAGCAACAATCCAACCTGGATCTTTGAGTGTAAGTACGGTTTGTTTGCCGACAGGAACCTCTACATATTCCACAGTATTTTGTGTGTTAGTATTAGTTAAGGTTTCTGAGCTTTTTGGCCAAGGCCAACTTTTATTTTGCATTCTTTGCAATCCTTTTATTTATCTCTGCTAGGCTGACTGGAGTATAGTTGTCAAGGCACTCCATGCTAACATTTATGTAACGTGGGTCTGGATGGCCATTGGGTAGTAGCACTCGTTTGTAGTGTAGGTGTCCGTGTAAGTTAGTGCCCCAGCGATCCAAGCTCTCTGGATGTATAGGCACGTGGGTCATTACTATACCGTACCTGTGACACACTCCACGAACGTCATCAAAGTATTGTGCATACTGTGACAGCTTACACTCGTCGTGATTACCGCGGATCAATACTTTGATGCCATTAAGACGACCTAGAATTTCTAGTCCTACTGCATTCTTAGTCATGCAAACATCGCCTAGAAAGTATACTTTGTCATCAGGCTTGACCACACTGTTGTGTTGAGCAATAATATGCTCGTGCATATGATGGATACCATTAAAACTACGTAGTTGTGTGCCGTCACTTCTAAGAAACTTTAGGATGTTCTCGTGATGAAAGTGATGATCACTAGCAAAAAATACATTGCTCATTTTTAGACCTTAAAAATAATGCCCAGCCTGTGTGACATTTTTATATTATATCACACTGACTGGGCCTGTGCAAGTTTAAGTTTTGGTAGTACCTGAGGGTTTCGAACCCACGACCCTCTCGGTGTAAACGAGATGCTCTACCACTGAGCTAAGGTACTAGGGATTTGCTAGGTAAAACGCTAGGGCAAAGCCTAGTGGAGTCATACTACGCAATTCTTTAGTTCGTTCTGATTTACCACCCAGCTGCATTATTGGCGATTTAGGGTCGGGATCAACTGGCGATTGTGGTAAGTCACGATTAAATGTGCCCCACAGGCCTGTTTTCTTGGTGTAAGGATCACCAAACCACCATGGCTGAAAGTACCAAGGTGTGCCTAGTTCTGGCCTAAGTTTTGCTAGTCTACCCACAGGATTTTCAATCACCCACCATTTGGGTTCATGATAACTTATAATTTCTAGGGTTTTATCTACTAGTTGTAAGCTCTGTTGGGTACGACCATCCCTATCTTTTTGTGACCAATACTGAGCGCCACTACTAGCAAAGTCTGTGCAAGGTGGAGCAGCTAGGATACCATGTATAGGTTGTGGTAAGTCACCGGGAGTTATATCAAGTATATCAAGACCAAGTTTAACGTCTACTTGATATACGTCATATAACCCGCTGTCGCGGTAGTATTTAGGCCAATTGCCACTATAATCGAACAGGGAAAGTATAATTTTTTTCATGGAGCGGGTAGGGAGATTCGAACTCCTCACTTCGAGTTTGGAAGACTGGCGTGCTAACCGTTAAACACTATACCCGCTAGCTTAGCCCATCGGTGGGTAAGATTATCTACTATTTGTTGTCGCTGTTCGTTTGTGTATGTAGTCCAGTCTTGGATTTCTTCTCTAGATCGCCAACACCCGGTGCAATACTCCAATTTAGGGTCTAGCCTACACACTTTAATACAAGGGGTAATCATATTAGTCTAGAACTAGCACTTCTACATCCCAGAATCCCCACTCGTCCACAGTCCAATTTAAGAATATTTTAGTTGCTAGTGGGATGAGATAGCCAGCACTGGGTGGAATTTTTGTTTGGTTCATTGGCACAAATCTAAAAAGTAGAGGGTGCTGAGCACCCTCTGTGTTGGCAGAAGCGGTGAGATTCGAACTCACGGACCCCTTACGGAATCGTCGGTTTTCAAGACCGGTGCCTTAAACCCCTCGACCACGCTTCTAAAGATCAAGCTGTTGTTGTCCACCAATAGGAATACGCTTAGGCTTCATGGTTTCTTGCAAGCCTAGGTAAACCTTTAGCAAGCCGTCTTTAAGCTCGGCGTGTAGGACTTCATACTGATTGTCTAGGAAAAAGCTACGAGTAAAGCCTCTGTAGGCAATACCTTGATGAATCCATCCTGCGTAATCTTTGTCATCGTCTTGTTCAGACTTTTGAGCAGTGATTACAAGTTCGCCTTTTGATACTTCAACACTAATCTCACTCTCCTTAAAACCAGCAACAGCTAGCTCTAGGAGATACTTGTGGTCTTCTGTTTTGCGAACATTATATGGCGGATAGTTAACATTTGCCTTAGCAATCATTTGATTGTGTAATTTGTTAAGGCGATCCTGAGCTTCATCAAAGCCTAGAAAGTATTTATTAATATCTTTTAGTGTCATCTTATTCTCCTCATATGAGCAAGAATTGTTAATAAAAATGCCAAATGGCCATTTAAGTCCAGGTTTTCTGTTACGAGGATAACCTGGAACCCTAAGCCGAGTTTAGGCGGCTAATGCGAACGTTTCATCGTTTGCGTTTAGTTTGTTTGCTTCTCTAGCCGGGTAGTCCCAGCCCTACGACTTCTGCATTGTCGAGTTGTCCATCTTCCTACTCTGCACCCTGTCGAAACCATGACTGGCCCATCAGAAACATTCTCACGGTTTATCTTTCCGTTCCCAAATACATGGACAAGAATGTTTTTGGTGGACCAGGCGGGAGTCGAACCCGCGTCCAAAGCACCTTTGGGTTAACTTCATACAACTATATTTTCTTTTGCGTAACACTACAACTACCAACTAGAGTTTTACCTTTAGTTTCGTAGTCTAGTTTAAGTTTAAGTAGTGCTTGTTCGCACTCAGCCCTGCTAGAGTATGCGCCTCTGGTTCCATGCTCGCCGCCAGTGCCTAACACAGAAAATAGTATAACCCATACCCAAGCCATAGTATTTATCCTATATCTTGTGCCCAAGAATGCTGATTCCAGAATTCACTAACTTTTGCTTGGTCAAGACCACAAAACTCAGCAAATTTAGTTAGCAAGTTGTCATCATGTTCAGCATCAAAAATGCTGTTATGTATGGTCAGGTATCCTGCCATTTGTGCTTGTGCATAGGCTTCTGGCCCAAAACCAAATACATTGTATAGGACATAGCGATAAGTGCCTTTGTCCTCAATGTCACCTTTGTAGATGCGACGACACACTGCACAGAATGCATCAAGCTGTTGCTCTTTGGTTAAACTATTCCAGTACCGTTCACTATCCTGCTCAATCTTATCCATAGCCTCATTCCAAACTCGGCTAATTTCACTTAGGGAATCTTTAAGTTCTTCGTTCATAGTTGTATCTAGTGGTGCCCCCTATCGGATTCGAACTGATGACCTATCGCTTACAAGGCGATTGCTCTACCACTGAGCTAAAGGGGCGGCGTGGAGTGACGGGTGGGACTTGAACCCACATAACACAGTTTTGCAGACTGCAGCCTAGCCGTTCAGCAACACCGTCACATAATTCGGGAATCTAGTTTGCGTTCGGTAACTAGATTTTCAAATGTTGCAAAAGTACGCTCAAACTTAAGGTGATAAAGAGTTTTAAGTCCAAGTAAGAGATTATGCACATCATCACTAAGATTAAGACTATCTGTTTCCATAATAGTCTGTAGATCATCGGTAATATGCCAGCAATCTAGGATTTCTTGTTCAAGATCAAATCGGTCTTTAGTCATTTTAGTTTGAAAGAATAAATTTTAGTCGGTCTGCTGCGTAACTTGCTGCAAATGCTTGAGGTTTAACTTGTGCTTCTATATTACAGGTACCGCGAATATATCCAATAGCTTGGGAAATTACTTGTGAACTAGCGTAACGATCATCAGGATTAATATCTAAGTGCACTTCTACGTGTCGGTCTTGGAGTACATCGCTTAGCTCATTAAATAGCTGTGCGACCTTATACACTTCGCCCATAAGTCTGAGTGCAGGCTTATCTCGGCGTTGGTCATAGTCTCGCTCACGAGTAATATGACCAAATATTTTACAACCGTGTTTGCCTTCAATGTGAACTACAACCGCTAGGTAGTATTCAGCCATCCAGCAATCACCACCACTTACACGCTCACTGTCTGCGCCTAAGTATATCTTGGTGTCTGGACTTTGAGCACTAATAAATTGTTTGATTTCGTCTAGGTTGAATTGTTTCATGATTATGGCAGGGGTACTTGGAGTCGAACCAAGAATATGGGAATCAAAATCCTGTGTGATACCGTTTCACTATACCCCACTTGGCTCCACAGGCTGGGATCGAACCAACGACCAATTGATTAACAGTCAACTGCTCTACCGCTGAGCTACTGTGGAATATAATTAAGTTGTGCTAAAATATACTTGTATACTGTTTTACGAGGTTCATCCCCTGACTCCAACATTTGTAACGGAGTCTGCATACCAAATGCACGATTAGGTGATTCGTACCACTTGTCTACTAGCTCTTGTGAACCAAGCATACTCTTTAAACACATATTAAGTGTAGCGTATGGATACTTCATTCAGATTCCTAAGTGTATGGTGCCCCGAGCCGGACTCGAACCGGCACGCATTTTCAGCGAGGGATTTTAAGTCCCTTGTGTCTACCTATTCCACCATCGGGGCTTAGATCAGACTAGTACAGTTCCCCTGTCGTAGAGAATATAGATATTTTGGAACTGCTTGTGCATTAGGTCAAGATCGCGAATCGAACAGTACGGACCGCCCTCAATTTGAAAGTCTTTGCCACCTTGCCAGTCACGGAGCACTTGCTCACGAGTTCGATACTGGCGACCATAGGCAGGCAACAAGAACATGGGGCTGGTAACTTGATTTAATGCTTCCATTTGGATTCCTAAATTGTCACAGAAATAATATTATAGCAAATCTGCGATTTAGGGTCAAGACAAAAATTTTCTTGGCCTCCCCATACGGACTCGAACCGCAACCAACAGTTTTGGAGACTGGTATGCTGCCATTACACCATGGAGAGAATGTGGTGGAAGTAGTTAGATTCGAACTAACGACCACAGCCGTATGAAGGCCGTGCACTACCGCTGTGCTATACTTCCACACTAGAGATTAAATTACCTCAAAGTCACTTTTGCCTACGCCACACTCTGGACATTCAAAATCATGTTCAAGGTCTGACCAAGCAATACCTTCGTCAAGTTCGCTGCCTTCATAAACCCAGCCGCAAACTACACAAACGTGTTCTTCACTCATGATCAACCTCTTTAAGAATTTGTTTATATGCTTCAGCGTGTTTTTGTTCTACCCTAGCAAGGGCTGCAAATCGCTTTTCAGCTTTTTGTAGCACTTCAGTAAATCGTTGAGCATGATCTTTGGACTCTGTTTCCTGCTCTTTAAACTCGGCTGCAATTTTAAGATTCTTTTCGGCCTGTGCAATTTGCTTAAACTCAGGATACATTTGTGTATACTCATAAGTTTCGCCAGCAATTGCCATCTCAAGAGACTCTACTACACTAGGCGTACCAATCAGCAGCTCAAGGTGGCCCCAAGCGTGTTTAATCTCCTGATCTGCAGTCCAGTAGAAGTGATCTGCTACATCCCAGAAGCCCTGTTCTTCAGCAAGTTTTGCAAAGTACAGATATTTAATATGTGCCATAGATTCACCAGCTAGGGCACTTTCTAGATTTTTAAGTGTTACACTCATGTGTGGTCCTTGGTAGCGGGAGAGGGAATCGAACCCCCATCTGGAGCTTATGAGACTCCTAAGTTACCTTTACTCTATCCCGCGAAAATTAGTTATTGTGAGCGATTGAACCAGTTACTAGTAGTAAGCCAGCGCTTTTCTAGATCTTCTAGTTCTTTGTGGTCTTTAGGGCCGTATTCTTTGACATAATCCTCGAATGTGTACGGACGAACAAATTCCAGGACGCGCTGCCACATATCAGCGACTTTCATTATTTACAAAGCCGTATAGCTCTTTGGCTTTCTCTAGAATATCTTTAAAATCATAAAACTTGGGCATATGTTTAGCCCAATCTTCGGGCTGAACTTTGCCAAGCTCTACCATCTGGTGAAATGTTTGCTCTGCAAATTGTTTATTAGCTTCAAACTGCTCTTGCAGGTAGCCCTGAGCAAGTTGCAGCAACTCAGTGCGGATTTCGTACGGATTTTTAGTTGTCATGATACTTCCTTGTGTGTTGTGTGTGTAAAAGAAAAAAGCCGGTTACCTGTCCGGCATAACCCGTATCGTCTGTTATGGATGACGCTAGCACTGCCGCGGCTAGTAACGGCTATAGCGGTTTAGGTTCTATAGCTAACCAGAATTGGTCTCGGGGGTGGGATTCGAACTCACGATCTCCTGCTCCCAAAGCAGGCGCTTTAAGCCGGACTAAGCTACACCGAGTATGGCACACCTAGGGGGATTCGAACCCCCGATCTACTCCGTGAAAGAGAGTTGTCCTGGGCCGCTAGACGATAGGTGCTTATTTTTTAGGTTTACGTTTAGGCTTGTCGTCGGCATCGTCATCTCGACGCTTACCATTATCGCCTTCACGAGCATGAATAGCTGCTTCAGCAGCTTTACAAGCCTCTAGTGTGTCAAACTGGCAATTGCCACGTTGACCGTATTTATACTTACCATTGCTACATTTATAACAGGGCATAATTAATCCTTAGTGGCAGTGAGTGTGGGATTCGAACCCACGGACTCGGTTGACCCGAATCGACGGTTTAGCAAACCGCTGCCTTAAGCCACTCAGCCAACTCACTAGGTTATGGTAGAAGGGGTGGGAATCGAACCCACATTAACTGCCTTATCTGGACAGTGCTTACGAGTTTATAAGGATCGCCCTAAGGCCAATATTAGCAACCCTTCCATTAACTTATGCATCTAGTTTGCGATTTAGTTGACCACGAACTTGCTTATGGGTTTTGGTATGTGAACCCGCCCTACGTTTGCGGGCTAGTGCCACATACGGATTGCGAGGTTTTAGTTTCATAGTACACCTAAATTAAATATAAATTACTTTGCAGTTTTAATCAACGCCAAAGTAATATTATAGCAAACTAGATTGCATAGTTCAATATTAAAATTTTAACTGTCTTGTTCTACGTATCGGTAATTTTTAGTTATCTCTGTAAAACATTCTCGAAAATCGTCGCGGGCTTGTAGGAACTGTGTATAGGCTTGAGCGCCGTTAGTTGCTAAGGCAAGGCTGGCTGCGCCCAAGTCATCTACAGCTTGCATTATAGTTTTATAGTCTTGTTCTTGTTTTGGGCACCAGTATTTGTGAATTTTTAAAGCTGACATTTTTACTACTTTATAAGGTTTTTAAAGGTTATAATTAAAATCTAACTATGTCTTGGATTGCTGTGTCCAAGCCCTATCTAGTAGATACTATCTACTAGGCCAAGAAACCACACTATAATTATTGCCACGCAACTCTAGCAGGTACCTCTAAATTTGCGTCAAAATTAATTTAACCTGTTATCTCCCTAGACTACGTTCCAATTTGTTCCGCGAAATATAAGAGTTGTACTGCCATCTGTAGCAGCTAAAATTGTATAGCTTGCTGCATTTTCAATAGTTTCTGCGCCGTTAGGCACTATAGTAATATCACTTGTTTGTCCCGCTTCGCTTTTGATAACTACTGTTCTGCCATCAGTGCCGGCAGTTAAGTTAATAGTAATCGCTGCGCCAGTGCCAACTACACCTAAGTAGTAGTTTGGAGTAGTTCCTGCGCTGTCTAAGGTATAGGGACTTGCTGCGTTATTTACTAGGTATGTATTTACAGTTTCGTTTCCTACTACGGAAATGACACCATTAGTTACATTAATACCACTACCAACTTTAACTACACCGTAGTTTGTGGTAGAGGTTACTGGGGTATTATAAGCCATGATGTTTCCTTGTTATTTTTATTATAGCATCATACTTGGAGAAGTGTCATACGCACACTAGGTGCTGCAGGTATCACAGGTGGTCCTGCCTGTACTGGTAGTGCAATTAGTTCGGAGTTAGCAGTATTAGCAGACCATGCCATTTCTAGATAATCGCCAGCTAACATTGTTAAAGTATAAGGCACAGCTAGCACAACGCCAGCCCCGGCAGCCGTAGTTATTACATCAGTTGCACTATCTGCTATGTCTATGCCGTTCTTACGCAACCAGAAAAAACCAGTTGCAGCGCCGCCTGCGCTTGTACTTTTAGAAAACTGAATCATTACTTGTAGCGTGTAGTTGGCAGATTTACTAACTGTTAGCCTGCTGCCCGCTACAAGGGTTATACCTTGTGATAAGGTAGTATTTGTAAGAGTAACTGTGTTAATAGGCAGTAAGTTGGTTTGAGTTAGGCTAGAGTAGAAATAACCTACATCTCCACCGCCAGTGCTGCCACCAGTAGTTACTACACCATAAGTTGTATTAGTGGCTAGTGGTAGATTGTAACTCATATTACATTCCATTCTATGCCATTGTAAACTAGGCCAATACTAGCCCAGTTTACATTAATTGTATAGCTGGTATCGCCGTCTATAGTAGAGCCTGTGGCTTCTACTACAATAGGATTAGTCTCAGCATCGCCAACGCTATCTTTAATAATGTACGCTTTGCCTAGCACACCTACGGGCAAGGTAATGGTAGTTGCGCCATCGTAAATAATGCCTAAAAAGTATTCATCTATAGTAGGCAAATATGTACTCTGATCTATAAGCGTAACTGGTATATTAGCTACTGTGCCAGGTGGTCCTTGCGGACCCTCTGGTCCCTGCGGCCCTGGCGGACCCGGTGGTCCCGGAGGACCAGGCATACCGCCGTTATAATTAATAAAAAGATCATTATCTTCTAGTAGTGGTGGCGGAGGACATGGAGCTACTGGTGGTGCTGGAGGTATTACAGGACACCAACCAATAATGGGCAATAAGTGTTGTCTTTGATTTAGCATAGATAACTCCTAGTAAAAGCGCCCCCAAGTCTTTTGAACGTGGGGGCCAACTATTAATTAGAGATTATCTAATATTTGTATTTGTGTTTGATGGATTAGCGGTTTGTGTTCCACTACCAACATTGATTGCTGAGTTAGTGCTCTGAATTTGCTGAGCAATACCCCAGAGAGCATTGTATAGCTGGCCGTATTGCTGTTGCTGTTGAGCTTGCTGCTGCATCTGATTGATGTTATTGGTTGTAGTAACCTCAACACCGCGTGCACGCTCAGAATTATCAAAACGAGCTTGTAGAGCAATAACTTGTGCGTTAGCATCGCTTAGCTGACGGTTCAGCATTGCTTCGTACTGTTGTACTAATAGTGCACGAGTCTTTTCACCGTCGTTACTAATGTCTTTGCTAAGCTCGTAACGGTTTTCCATTACTTGCTGTTGAACACCATTGATTTGATTAGTTAAAGCTGCTGTTGCAGCACTAACATTATCTTTAATACCTTGGATAGCAATAAGATTTGCACTTGTTGAGCTGCTAATAGCATTAGTTAGTTGACCAGTTTGAGTAGCATTGCTAGTCTCAACTGTAGCAGTTCCTAGTGCAACTTGTTTACCGACTTCGCCAATAGCGTTCATTAGGCTCATGTTGGCTTGACTCTGCTCAGGAGGACTACGTAGTGCAGCGCCGCCTTCGGCACCTCCGAATAGATTGCCGTTGTTTCGTAGCAAGCTGCCTAAAATAAGACCGCCAATAAGACCACCGCCTCCGAAAAGACCGTCGCCGCCACTCATCATCATGCCTGCAGGTGTGATTGATTCTGCCATTTTATTCTCCGTTTTTTATTATTGTTTGTGGAGTTAAACAGCTACTAGGCCGGCAAGCCTAGCTGCCGACCATAGTTAACTAACTATGGGTTTTTCTGTGATTACTTCGTACTCATCTAGGGTAAGGCACTCGTCGTGTTTACTTAACCACATCAAGTTGTCCATCATATAGTTTATATGATCTTGCGTTACGTTTGGATCTTTGATATGTTCTAAGAGTTTTTTCATGAGTTTAGGGCTAACCTCAATCTCTACGAACTTGTAATATTTATCGCCCATTAAAAACCCCCTCTATCAACTATTGTGTCATAGTGTTTCATAGTGAGGAGAGTATTTGTTTGCATTAGCCTGATTAGGTGTTCTGCTACAAAGTGCAAATCTTTATCGTGTTTAGCATCTTCGCGTGCAAATTCCATTAATCTAAGCATTAGCGGAACATCGACTGAAATAATGTCTAATCCGTTATATGCCATCATACACATCTCCGTGTGTTTAAATTCCCCTTACGGGGGCTGTTTGGGTTGGTTCCCAAATCTTATTTGGCTGGGCAGGTGAACGGGTTTCGATCCCTAACTTTCTGTTTCACAGACAGACGTGCTTGCCACTAACACTATTCCCTGCATTGGATGGTGGACCGCCGGAGGATCGAACTCCGACCTATGCCGTGCAAAGGCACCGTGCTCCCATTATCACTAGCAGCCCTTGTTATAACCATAGTTCAACTCACTTAAACCCATTCTTCAGCCTGAAAGAGCTATCTCTGGCAGTCACCAGCGAATCAGTATGAGTTGAACTATGGCCCCACTCCCTAAAGTGGTAACATAGTGTCTTTTTACTATTGGGCGACGGCCCGCAGGTCTCCAGTGTCCAGTTACGTAGTCCACCATCACTCGTAACTTTTATCGCCATAGTGCGCTATATAGTCTAGGGATACGACTATATAAGCGTGGCGGGAACTATATATGCAGGTGCTCATCCCTGCTTGCTCTAGACTTCACTGTTCACGTTGTACAGTCGAATATCTTTACGGGGTACGATCCCAGCCTAGTCACCAGCCTAGAGTTTATAGGTTCAGCGTGAGCAGCGCAATTACGGGTGTTGACTAGAAATAAGTTTTCCCAGTTCAGGCTTTAGAGTGCCTTATCGGGCCAGTCAACAGCCATAGTAAAGTATTTTGCTTACTGCCTGCTCGCGCATGAGTTAATCTTCCTGCCATATGATTCCGCTAAGAATCGGCTACGATTAACTTCAGCCCGCTTTAGGGATATACCGGCCGGGTACCCTTATTTCTCTGGGCTGCAATGTCCTGTTTATTTCACCTAGGACGAACAAAATACTTAACTATGGTGCCCTGGGACGGACTCGAACCGTCACGCTCGCGCACTGGCTTCTAAGACCAGCGTGTCTACCAATTTCACCACCTGGGCATGGTAACGATCTAAGGTTTTAATCGTTGTGGCTCATGTACCCCAAGCTGACGCTTGTTGAGCTTTTGCAGCGTTAGCCGCCCCACTCACATTATAATAATATTATATCACAAATACCGGGCTAGGGCAAGTCTAAATTTTCATTTGCTTGACAAAACCCTGTTGGGCAAGGTTCTTTTCTTTAGCCTCTAGCATAATATCGGCATACGGAGAAAAGCTGGCTGCCCAGCGATTACACTCCTCATTCCAGTAATAATCGCTATGTGCTCGTAGTTTGGCTTTGGTAAAACCTTGCTGAAGCAGTTCACCCAGTTGTGGCTTGGTTTCGGTATCGTGATCTACCACCACATTCTCGCGACTTAAGCTGTAGTGAATGACCGGCCTGACACCCCGCCATGATTCCCACATACGCTGCACACGAGGGTCTTGGGGCTGGATATACTCGCCACTCATAATCCAGTGGTGATGGATATCTAGTACAAGAGCACAAGTATCTACTAGCTCTAGGCTAGCATCAATACCCCATGTAAACTCGGCATTCTCAATGGTTAGTGTATTACGAGCTTCACGACTCAACTTAGTCATTGCACGCTTAATGCCATCCGGGCCTTGTTTACCTGCAATATGCACGTTGCATTTAAAGTCTTGAAACTCACGACCATATCCCATGTACCGAATAAGATCGCAGTGGTACTCAAATTCCTGAATACTATTCTCCACAATTTCAGGATTGTCACTAGCTAGCACGCAAAACTGCCCGGGATGAAAGCTAAGACGAATATCATGCTGTCTGGCAAGGTCACCGATCTGTGCAAACCGGGCCTCTAGTTCCCGAACAACATCCGGTTGCCAATAGAACCACGACCAGTCGTCATGAGTATATGCTGGGAGTAGGTCGCTGCTTAGGCGAAACATACGTTGACTGTGTGGTAGTTTGCTCAACCACTCAAGTTGTTTACGAACGGCGTTAGTATTCTTGTCAAGAATACCCCACAGTTTAGCCACAGCTACATCTCGGGTCTGATTGTTTAGCCAAGTAATTGTGGTAGTACCGGTGTTTAAGCCTGGAGCTGCTTTGTCATGGCTTTCTTGAATCTTGCAAGCAAAACCAATTCGTGGGTGTTGTTTGAACATTATCGTCTGTTTTTATAGTTACGGATTGCTTCGGCGTCCAAGC
>Ga0315901_10000768_pt1 | contig 46638 bp, 36 predicted proteins | sample LakEriMetagenome_10_FD_203761 | JGI IMG/M metagenome (GOLD analysis project Ga0315901, IMG submission 203761) | Freshwater fungal communities from buoy surface, Lake Erie, Ohio, United States - Buoy 2 MA116 | ecosystem: Environmental > Aquatic > Freshwater > Lake | place: USA: Lake Erie, Ohio...
ACCCAATCCCGCAAGGTTGGAACGCAAAAAAAGCACCAGCTGAACGAGGAGTTGATTGAATAACAAGACCGCCAACAAGGACAAAGCAGCGCCTTCATACCGACCCAGCAGCCAGGCAAGCAGCAGTGCCAAAACCATGTAGAGAGCGCCCAACAATAACTTGATGACCAAAAAACTGGGGTAATACTTTTCTAACAAGTGTGGGAAACGGCTGACATGGCGGGTGTTGAAATTTTGCAAGCCAAAATCACTGACAATCTGAAACAAAAAGGTCCAGTTAAGTAGGGCAAAATAGAGCCCATAAGCCCCCGGTTCGGCCTCGTTTTGCACCCTGAGGTCCACCCCAAAAATAAATAAGGGCTTGATCAACAAGTTAATGAAGATCAATAACAACAAGTTGAGAACAAAGGTGCGCTGCAAGTGGGCTTATAGTTGAATTGTGTATGAATAAGTAGTTGACGTGCTGGCAGGCGCTTCTGCCTCAGAGGTATTGGGGGTAGGAGTGACCGTGTAGGCAACTTGAAACTGTGCGGGTGCTGGGAGAGGGGCCGGTTTGGGGGCCGGTTTTTTAAACTGGATTTTTGCTTTTTGATGAAAAAGGACGTGTACACCGCGGTTTTTTTCCACTTCAAATTTCAATAGCCGTACAACCCGGCAAGCCTCCTCATCACAACCATGTCCGATGCCTTGCACGACGCGGGTAGCCACAACGTTTCCTTTAAAATCGATGTCATACTCTACCCAGACGATTCCTTCGGCACCCACTTCCAGGGCAGTGTCTGGGTAGCGGAGATGTTGGTAGATAAATTCTGTCAATGCTTTTTGGCCACCTGGGTAGACGGGTTGATGGATAAAGTGTTTCGATTTTCTTTCTCTTGGCACAGTTGTAAAAATTTTGTGTAGGCAAACAAAATGCAAAAGTAAGGAATCCTGCCGTACCTTTGCCGCGTGCAAAAAATACTCATTCTCGATTTTGGTTCTCAATACACCCAGTTGATCGCCCGGCGCGTACGGGAGATGAACGTGTATTGCGAAATTGTCCCCTACAACAAAGCGCCCGAGCTGAGCGACGATATCTTAGGGGTTATTCTCTCTGGAAGTCCTTATTCCGTCCGTCAACCGGATGCCCTGCGACTGGATTTAAACCAGTTAGTCGGCAAAAAGCCTGTATTGGGTGTCTGCTACGGGGCGCAACTGATGGCCGATTTTTATGGTGGAGAGGTCGCGCGTTCTGAAAAACGCGAATACGGTCAGGCATTTATCGAGCAAAATGCGCCAGAGGATCCCTTTTTTAAAGGAGTTCCGGCTCGCTCCCAAGTGTGGATGAGCCATGGCGACTCGATCTTGAAATTGCCCCCTCAATTTGAACTTTTGGCGCATACCGAGAGTATTCCGGTGGCTGCCTACCGCTCGAAAGCAGGTGCTTTTGAGTATCCGGTGTACTGTCTTCAGTTTCACCCGGAGGTTTACCACAGCCTGGATGGTTTTTCGATGTTGAAAAATTTTGTGCTGGGCATCTGTGGATGTGCGGGTGATTGGACGCCTGCCCATTTTGTGGAGCAGACGGTTGCCGATTTGCGGGAGCAAATTGGTTCTGATCATGTTATCATGGCCTTGTCGGGTGGGGTAGATAGCACAGTTGCCGCTACGTTGCTGCATCGGGCCATTGGTGCCAACTTGTATTGTTTTTTCGTTGACAACGGTTTGTTGAGGAAAAATGAATTTGAGGAAGTGCTGGCCTCTTACCAGGGGATGGGCTTAAATATCAAAGGAGTTGATGCTAAAAACCGATTTTGGACCGCTTTAGAGGGCCAAACGGACCCTGAGCAAAAGCGGAAAACCATCGGCCGCCTCTTTATTGAGGTGTTTGAAGAAGAGTCGAACGCCCATCCAGATGCAACCTGGCTAGGTCAGGGAACCATTTATCCGGATGTCATTGAATCGGTAAGTGTGCATGGTCCATCGGTGACCATTAAAAGCCACCACAATGTAGGTGGATTGCCCGACCGGCTGAAGTTGAAAATCGTGGAACCTTTGCGGATGCTGTTCAAAGATGAGGTGCGAAGAGTAGGCCGTGAGCTGGGAGTGCCTGATACCATTTTGGGTCGCCATCCATTCCCTGGCCCGGGCTTGGGTATCCGTATTTTGGGGGATATTACCCCTGAGAAAGTGCAATTACTACAAAATGCAGATGCCATTTATACGGCCAAATTGAAAGAATATGGTTTGTACGACCAAGTTTGGCAGGCCGGAGCTATTTTATTGCCCATTCAGTCAGTAGGTGTGATGGGCGATGAGCGTACGTATGAGCGCACCTTGGCCCTCCGAGCGGTGAACTCAACGGATGGGATGACTGCAGAGTGGAGCCGGTTGCCGTACGAGTTTTTGGCAGATGTTTCTACCACCATTATCAACCAAGTCCGTGGCATTAACCGTGTGGTGTATGATATCTCCACCAAGCCACCTGCGACGATTGAATGGGAGTAAAAAGGCGCCACATTTTCCCACTGGAGCGCTTAACGGCCTCGTTTTTCAGAAAACGAGGCCGTTTTTTTTATATTTTTTAAAAGAAAAACCAGGTTTGATCCCCGGTAGACTGTTTTTTTCAAAAAGAAGGGTATTTTTCGGAAAAATATTTTTTATCTGAAAATCAGCAATTTATTCATGGGAGCTAAAAAAATATATTAATTAAGTGGGAGAAAGTGGGAAATTATGTCAGTTAGTAGTAAGTTTGTGGTCTCATTCACAGGTTTAGGTCGTTTATTTTAGTAGTAAAGAAAAGTAAAGACCGCTAATCATTTTTTAAAGTCCCTCACTCACGCACGCCATGAACCTCATAGGCGAATATCCGGTCTCAATGGACGAAAAAGGGCGGCTAAGAATACCGACCGCCCTGCTTCGCCAGTTAGCTGCCCCAGGCAATGGGGAGGCCGGTTATGATTTTGTGGTGAACAAGGGATTTGAGCAGTGCTTAACGTTGTATCCCAAGGTTGTATGGGATGAGTTAGCCCTTCGGATTAATAAGTTAAATCGTTTTAATAATCGCAACCGGATGTTTATGCGTGCTTTCTACCAAGGCGCAACACCGGTTTCTACCGACACCGCTGGACGTATATTATTACAAAAACCCTTGTTGGATTATGCCGGGATTTCTGCGGAAGCCCTGCTGTTGGCGATGGATGACCGGATTGAAATCTGGTCGCCCGATCACTATCAGTCTTTATCCATCAACCCGGATGATTTTTCTGATTTAGCCAACCAAGTATTGGGTGGCGGCGAAGAAGGCATCGGGGAGTTTGATCTTCCGAACTTCTAGCAAGAACCAACATGAACACACCCAATTTCTCATATCACGCACCGGTTTTATTACAGGAATGCTTGGGCGCGCTTCCCTTGAGTAAGCCAGGTATCCTGGTCGACGCCACTTTTGGCGGTGGAGGACATGCTGCTAACATTTTGTCGAAAATGGCCGCCGGCAGTACGCTCTATGCCTTTGATCAGGATGCCGATGCCCTGAAGAATGCCGAGGCCCCTCCCTTTAGCGAACGTGCGGATTTTCATTTTGTATCCTCTAATTTCCGCCACCTAAAGCGGATGTTACGGGCGGAAGGGGTTCGACCTGGTACTGTGAGTGGTATTTTGGCCGATTTAGGCGTGAGTAGTTTTCAGTTGGACACGCCAGAAAGGGGTTTTAGCTACCGCTACGATGCGGCCTTGGACATGCGTATGAATACCTCGGAGGAAATCTCTGCCGCAACGATTCTAAATACTTACCAGGCAACCGAGTTGCAGCGGGTTTTTGGGGAGTACGGAGAGGTTCGCAACGCAAAAACCCTCGCCCAGGCCTGCGTGGAGCATCGGGTGGCGACGCCTTTTGCAAGCACCGGCGACCTGGTTCGCCTCTGTGACCGCTTGTATATGGGTGACCGGATGCGGTATTTATCCCAGGTTTTTCAAGCATTGCGAATGGAAGTGAACGAAGAGGTGGATGCATTAAAATCGTTTTTAGAGCAAAGCCTTGAAATGCTTGAAGAAGGAGGACGATTGGTGATTATGACTTACCACTCCATTGAAGACCGGTACGTAAAGCATTTTTTAAAAGCAGGCAATTTTGAAGGGGAACCTGAAAAGGATTTCTTCGGCAATATTAGCCGGCCTTGGGAATTGGTGAATAAAAAGCCAATTGAAGCGACGCAGACTGAAATTCAAGAAAACCCACGCGCTCGCAGCGCTAAACTGCGGGTGGCCGAAAAAAGAAAAGGATGAAAATACCCAAAGCATTTCAATGGAGCAAGTACTCTACGGAATGGGTGTTTGCCAATTTTAGATTCGTGTCCTACATCTGTTTTTTGGTGCTCGCGTATATCGCCAATGCGCACTTCGCCGAAAAAAGTGTTCGAGAGATTCAACGAAAGGAGAATGAGATTAAGCAGCTGAAATGGGAGTACATCACGATAAAAAGTGAAACCATGTTCAAATCCATGCAGTCTCAACTTGATGAAAACCTGGATGTGGACCTATATGAAAATGGACCTAAGGTCATAGTGGTAGAATAACAGCGGATAAGCAGGGAACTTCCCCTGACAAAATACAAAAGAAGCAAAACGACTTAACAGCGTATGTTGAATATCAAAAACGAAGTACTCGTGAGAGTCTATCTCGTCGCCGGAGCAGTCCTCCTGGTGGCGATCGTTATTGGTGTCAAGCTGTTTACACTTAGTGTCACCGAAGCAGCCAAATGGCGGAGAAAGGCCGATGAGCAATTCCTGCGCTGGGTAGATGCCCCCAGTGACCGTGGAAATATCCTGGCAGATGATGGAAGTCTGCTCGCCACCTCGCTTCCCTTTTTTGATGTGCACTTCGATGCGAAAGCAGAAGGCCTCACCGATGAGGCTTTTAACGAAGCAATTGATAGCTTGTCGTATTTACTTGCTACCTACATCGATACAAAATACACACCCGGTGCCTATAAAGACTTTTTGATCTCACTTCGAAAAGCAGACCCAGAAAAAACCAAAGGGGTGCGCTATGTGCCCATTGCTAAACGCCTTTCCTTTACGAAGTTGAAAATGCTGAAAGAGTTCCCTCTGTTCCGTTTAGGTCGGCACAAGGGTGGACTCATCGTTGAACAACGCCCTGAACGAGAACGTCCCTATAAAATCCTGGCTCACCGGACCATCGGATACGTTCGGGAGGATGTATCTCCTGTTGGACTAGAAGGTAGTTTTGATAATGTGCTAAAAGGGGCGAGTGGCCAACGACTCATGCTTCGTGTGCCAGGTGATTATTACATTCCATTGAATGATTTGGCGGAAATAGAGTCAAAACCCGGCAAAGACCTGGTGACTACCCTCGACATAAATATTCAAGATGTGGCGGAACGCTCCCTCCTGAATGCTGTGGATCGACACGATGCCGATCATGGCTGCGCTATTGTGATGGAGGTCAAAACGGGAAAAATTCGGGCAATTGCGAATATCGGGCGCTCCAAAGAGGGCTTCTGGGAAACGTTCAACTATGCCATTGGAGAACGAGTAGAACCAGGTTCGATGTTCAAATTAGCCTCCTACATGGCTATGCTGGAGGATGGACATATTGACGACCTACAAAAACGAATCCCCGTACACCAAGGCAAAGTGAAAATTTTTAATGAAACCTTGGTTGATGCGGAGCCGCATTACAAAGATAGTATGTCCCTGATCCAAGCGTTCGCCCTATCTTCGAATGTGGGCGTCGCTACACAGGTTCAACAATTTTATGGGGCAAATAAAACCCGGCAGGCGGCTTTTGTGGAGCGCATGCACGGATTCGGACTTAGCCTTCCCACCGGGATAGAGGTAGGCGGGGAGGAGCCTCCTTTCCTTAAGAATCCCAATGCTTCCAAAGACGAGTGGTCTGGTACCACATTGCCTTGGATGAGTATTGGGTACGAACTGCTGATCACCCCTCTTCAACTTCTGCAATTCTATAATGCTGTTGCAAACGACGGTAAAATGATGAAACCGTACCTGGTGCAACGCGAGGAGCAATTTGGTAAGGTTCTTAAAGAAATCCAACCAACGGTGGTTAAACGGCAAATTGCCTCCGACCGGACGCTGCGCAAAGCCAAAGAACTCCTCAGAGCTGTGGTGACCGATGGCACTGCCCGTAACATCAACCAAGTGAACTTCGGGATTGCTGGTAAAACCGGAACTGCCCAGCTTAATTACCATAAGCTCAAAACCACCAATGGAATTCGATATCAGGCTGGTTTCTGCGGTTTTTTCCCTTTTGAAAATCCCGTCTACTCCTGCATTGTCGTAATAAGTGAACCCAAATCTGGTGGTTACCACGGTTCTGAGGTGGCTGCACCAGTATTCAGGGACATCGCTCGTGCCTGCTATGCACTCAAACCAGAGCTGCATGTACCACTGAACGCTGCACCAGCCCCCCCACTTCGTGCCACTCAACTCCCCGCGTACCAAGCTGGAAATGCGGAAGATTTGCGCTCAGCGCTCAAATGGCTCGGCTTGGATTGGGTAGAAGAAAAACCGAAAAACACCGAATGGGCAATGCTGGATGTACGTTCAGCCGATAGCCTGGTATTTAATAAGCGGACTATTTCTGACAAACTTGTACCTTCTGTGGTCGGAATGGGACTGAAAGACGCCGTTTACTTGCTCGAAAACCGCGGCTGCAAGGTCAAAGCACAAGGAATCGGAAGGGTAGTGGAACAAAGCCTTCCCCCCGGAACCCGTGCAGACGGCCGTACCTCGATCACCCTTTATCTGGAATAATTGCATCAATGATACTCGCTCAACTCCTAAAAGAAGTCCCCGGGATTCGCCAAATACAAGGCAATCTGGAATTGGATATTCGCTCCGTTACCCAAGATAGCCGTCGGGTTCAACCCGGTGACTGCTTTGTAGCAGTGAAGGGGTCTGGAAGCGATGGACACGTTTTTATTAACCAATCTATACTAAAAGGAGCGGTAGCGGTAGTCTGCGACCCTTCTTTTGATGCCTCCTCCATTTTGCCAAATGCTGCTGTTACCCTGATCCAAGTGGAAGACACAGCAATATCACTTGGTTGGATGGCCTCCGCCTTCTTTAATCATCCCAGTCGCCGAGTGAAGCTCGTGGGGGTTACCGGAACCAATGGAAAAACGTCGGTAACCACCTTGCTCTGGCAGTGCTTTACTCGGCTGGGATACACCTGTGGCCTCATCGGAACCGTCGAAAACAGAATTGGTCAGGAAATTGTCCCAAGCACGCATACTACGCCGAGTTCTGAGGACTTACATCGTCTTCTGTACCAAATGGTAGAAAATGGTTGTGAATACGTCTTTATGGAGGCCAGTAGCCACGCGATCCACCAACACCGAATCGCTGGAATCCAGTTTGCAGGTGGGGTCTTTACCAACCTGACCCATGATCACCTGGATTACCACAAGACGTTCGCCGCGTACAGGGATGCCAAAAAAGGATTGTTTGACCAATTGCCCGCTACAGCTTTCTGCCTGACCAATGTGGATGATAAAAACGGCCTTTTTATGACCCAAAATACCCGTGCGCGGGTAGTCACCTATGGAGTAAAGCGTGCTTGCTCTTACAAGGCAAAGGTAATCGAATCATCGTTGACGGGCCTACACCTGCTGGTCGAGGGTCAAGAGGCACACGCTCGGTTAATCGGTAGTTTTAATGCTTACAACTTGTTGGCAGTCTACGGTGTGTGTAGGGAATTAGGGGTAGATCAAGCCACAGCGCTGACAGCCATCAGTGGACTGACAGGTGCAGAGGGGCGATTCGATTACCAGGTCGTAAACGATATTATTGCGATTGTGGATTATGCCCACACCCCAGATGCGCTCGAACAGGTACTTCAGACCATCCTTCCGTTGAGAAAAGGAGGTGCCCAAATTATTACAGTGGTAGGGGCTGGTGGGGACCGTGACAAAACGAAGCGCCCGCTCATGGCCAAAATTGCAGCGGCCTCCAGTGACCAGGTCATCCTGACCTCCGATAATCCTAGAACAGAAGATCCTCAGCAGATCCTCGCTGATATGGAAGCTGGCCTGGAGTCAGCCGAGAAAGCAAGAACCCTAACCATCGAAAACCGAGAACAAGCCATTAAAACAGCCGTTCGACTCGCCAACCGGGGAGATATCCTGTTGGTAGCCGGAAAAGGCCATGAAAAATACCAGGAAATTATGGGAGTGAAACACCCTTTTGATGATAAAGCAATGTTGACCAAGTACTTGGCAGCCTTGTGAAAACTGCCCCGGGCCACCGGGTTCGGGGCAGTTCACCGCCTAAACCAATGAAGAAAGACATAATAGTGGAGGGACTATTATTAAATGTAGTTCATGTTGGGGGTGTCGAAAGATACCCCCGCCTTTCACAAAATAACTTTAGAAGCTATGCTCTATCATTTATTTGAATACTTGAACCAAGAATATGACCTGCCCGGGGCCGGCCTTTTCCAATATATCTCGTTCCGAGCGGGATTGGCGGTAGTATTATCATTGATTATCAGTATTCTGTTTGGGGGGCATCTGATTAATTGGTTGCGCAATGCCCAAATTGGGGAAACGGTTCGGGACCTTGGCTTGGCTGGTCAAAACCAAAAGGCAGGAACCCCTACTATGGGAGGTGTTATCATTATCCTGGCTACCTTAATCCCTTGCCTTTTATTGGCTCGGCTGGATAATATCTACATTCTATTAATGTTGTTTTCCGTAATCTGGCTCTCAATCATTGGATTTGCAGATGACTATATTAAGGTATTCAAAAAAGATAAAGAGGGTTTAAAGGGTATTTTCAAAGTGGCCGGCCAGGTGGGTCTTGGACTCATCGTAGGGGTGACGATGCTGATCAGCGATGATATTACCGTCCGGATGGATCCAAAAGTGGCAGCCGAAAAGGGCTATGAAGTAGTCAACTCTGTTTATAAAAAAAGCGCCACCGGTGATTATGTAGAGGCGGTAAATGTAAAGGCAGCAACGACCAATTTGCCATTTTTTAAGAACAACGAGCTGGATTATTCGCTTTTTGTCGGGTTTTTGGGCGATCGGGCACAAGATTTTGTCTGGATTGTCTTTGTAATAATGGCCGTTCTGGTCATTACTGCGGTATCCAATGGGGCCAACCTAACCGATGGCCTGGATGGCCTGGCAACCGGTGTTTCAGGCATCGTAATCGCTGCCCTAGGGGTACTAGCCTATGTCAGTGGAAATATAAAAGGAGCGGAGTACCTGAATATTTTGTATATACCTCAGTCGGGTGAATTGGTGGTATTTACGGCCTGCCTGCTGGGAGGCTGTATTGGATTTTTATGGCACAATGTATTCCCTGCTAGGGTTTTTATGGGAGATACCGGCAGTTTGATGCTTGGTGGAATCATCGCGGCCCTGGCTATTGTAATCCGGAAGGAGTTGTTGATTCCAGTGCTTTGCGGTGTTTTTTTAATCGAAAATTTGTCGGTTATCCTGCAGGTTTGGTATTTCAAACGCACCAAGAAAAAATACGGAGAAGGTCGGCGTCTATTTAAAATGGCCCCCCTTCACCATCATTACCAAAAAAATGGAATGCATGAGGTGACCATTGCCGTTCGGTTTTGGATCGTTCAAATCCTATTGGCCGTTGTTACCCTCATCACCTTAAAAATTCGCTAATGAAAAAAATCGTCATCGTCGGTTCAGGAGAGTCCGGTACAGGAGCAGCCCTTCTTGCAAAAAGAATGGGCTATGACGTATTTGTATCGGATAAAAGTCCGATTGCTCCTGTGTATCAACAGCAGTTGGAGCAGCATGGAATTCCGTTTGAAGCAGGTGTCCATACTCCAGAGCGAATCCTAACTGCCGATGAAATCATAAAAAGCCCCGGTATCCCCAATACAGCGCCTTTAATTCAGCAGGCGCTTGAAAAAGGAATTCCAATTATTGGGGAAATCGAATTTGGGTTCCGATATGCCCCTGCTTGTCAAATAGTGGCGATTACAGGCACCAATGGCAAAACGACCACTACTAAGCTCACTTACCACCTCTTCAAAAGCGCCGGCAAACGCGCTTACATGGGAGGAAACGTGGGTACTTCTTTTGCTGGATTGGTGCTCCAAGTGCTGGACGAGCCTGCTGGCGACCTTCCCATTTTCATCCTGGAAGTGAGTAGCTTCCAATTGGATGATACGCGCTTGTTCCATCCTCAAGTGGCCATTTTGCTGAATATCACGCCAGACCATCTGGACCGGTATGATTATCAAATGGCCAATTATATGGCCTCCAAATTCCAGATTACCCGTCAACAGGAAGCACAAGACCTCTTTATCTTAAGTGGATTTGACCCTTATACGCAGCAGTACATAGCAAGCCATCCGGAGTTCAGCCGCGCCAAGGTACACCCTATTTTATCCACAGAGCTGCAAAATGGCTATGTGAGGGTGTTGGATTATGCGTTTGACTTGAGCAGCACACAGTTGAAGGGGCCCCACAACCATTTTAATGCCGCCTGTGCCATCCGAGCTGCCCTTGAATTGGGTTTGGATGCATCGGATATCTCGGAGGCTCTGCTGTCTTTTGCTCCACCCGCCCACCGGATGGAACGAGTGGCCGTTGCAGAGGGAATTACCTGGATCAATGACTCCAAAGCGACCAATGTGGACGCTGTACAATTTGCCCTCCAAGCCATGGATAGCCCAACCATTTGGGTCGTGGGTGGAACGGATAAAGGAAATGATTACCAACCTTTATTGGACTTGGTTCGCCAGAAGGTGAAAGCAATCGTTTGCCTCGGAGTAGATAATCATAAATTGGTCCATTCTTTTTCCGCCCTTGGACTGCCCATGGTAGAAACCCAGCGCGTGGAGGAGGCCGTACGGCAAGCGGCAGCATGGGCCCACCCTGGGGATACCGTGTTACTGAGCCCTGCCTGCGCTAGTTTTGATTTATTCAAAAACTATGAAGACCGAGGTGACCAGTTTCGGGCGGCGGTACTCAACTACCTTAACCCAACTCATTCTTGATTTAGAAAAAATAAAATATGTCTGTCGCCAATAAAATATCTGCTGAGTTAAAAGGAGATCGGGTCATCTGGATGGTGGTCTTGATGCTGAGCTTCGTCAGCATATTGGCGGTATATTCAGCCACAGGGACCCTCGCATGGAAATCCAAGAACGGGGATACCACTTTGTATTTGATTACCCATGTGGTTCGCCTAGCATTCGGGTTGGGACTGGTCTATGTAGCGCATTTGCTGCATTACCAGCGCTACAATAAAATGGCCCCGTATTTACTGCTGATTGTGATCGCTTTATTGGTATTTACCCTATTGTTTGGGGTTCGACTCAACGAGGCATCTCGCTGGATCAGTGTGGGCGGAATTAGTTTTCAGCCCTCCGAATTGGCCAAAATTGTTTTATTAATCTATGTGGCCCGGGAGTTAACGAGGAAACAAGAGTATATTTCCAGTTGGTCGGAAGCGTTTGTTCCGATTATTGTGCCGGTACTGGCGGTGTGTGGACTGATTGCACCGGCCAATTTATCTACGGCAATGGTCTTGTTTGTAACCTGCTTGTTGTTGATGTTCATCGGGCGGGTTCGCCCCCGGTTTATTTTTCTATTGGCCCTGTTGGGGGTTGTGGTATTTGCTGGATTGATTGTGGTGGGAGAGTTTTTCCCAAATTTGGTTCGTGTCGAGACCTGGATTTCAAGGGTGCAGGACTATATCTACAATGCGGATGGAGGGTATCAGGTACAGCAGGCAAAGATTGCCATTGCCAACGGTGGTTACCTGGGTGTAGGCCCGGGGAATTCCATTTCCCGCAATTTTTTACCTTACGTGTATGCTGACTTTATTTATCCCCTTATTTGTGAGGAATATGGGTTATTGGGTGGCCTGGCGGTTTTAGGTTTATACCTGACCCTATTTTTCCGCACGGTTGCTTTGGTAACCCGGAGTCCAAAAGCCTTTGGGACCTTTTTGGCCATGGGCTTAAGCCTGAGTTTGGTGATGCAAGCACTCGCGAATATGGCTGTTTCGGTACACCTGGTTCCGGCTACAGGCTTGACCCTTCCAATGATTTCGATGGGTGGGACCAGTATCATTTTCACCTCCATTGCGCTGGGAATCATCCTCAGTGTCAGTAAATATATTGAAACGTATGATGAATAAGGAGACCCAAGTAACCGCCTCAGAAGGAATTAAGGTGCTGGTAACGGGTGGAGGCACCGGGGGGCATATTTTTCCGGCATTGGCCATTGCAGATGCAATTCGGGAGATTCGGCCGGATGCTACCTTCCTTTTCGTGGGTGCGGAGGGGAAAATGGAGATGGACCGGGTACCCAAAGCAGGTTATCCAATTGTGGGGCTGCCGGTGGCTGGATTTCAAAGGGGTTTCTCTTGGAGCAGCCTTCGAAAAAATGCCAGTTTCCCGGTAAAATTATTGCGTAGCAGCCGACGGGCGACCAAGATTATCCGCGATTTCCAGCCGAATGTGGTGATTGGAACGGGTGGGTACGCAAGTGGTCCGGTTATGCGGGCTGCTCAGAAAGCAGGAATCCCAACCCTAATTCAGGAACAGAACTCGCTTCCTGGCCTCACCAACCGCATGTTGGCCGCCAAGGCTGCTTTGATTTGTGTGGCTTACCAGGGCCTCGAGCAATGGTTCCCTAAAGAAAAACTCCTGATCACCGGCAATCCCGTCCGTCAGGATTTATTGGATATGGCAGAAAAGCGGACAGAAGCCTTGTCCCACTTTGCGCTCGATACATCGCGAAAAACCATCTATCTCACCGGTGGAAGTTTGGGCGCCAAGGCCTTGAATGATGCGGTAAATGCCTCCTTGGAGTTGCTTTCACAGCCCAATGCCCCCAATCTGATCTGGCAATGTGGAAGTTACTATTATGAATTGATGAAGCAATCTCCTGTAGCAGCCCTTCCAAATGTCCACCTTTATTCATTTATTGATCGGACCGATTTGGCCTATGCAGCTGCAGATGTGGTCGTCTCAAGAGCCGGAGCACTTACTATCAGTGAGCTCTGTATTGTGGGTGCTCCAACGATTTTGGTGCCTTCTCCACACGTGGCAGAGGACCACCAAACAAAAAATGCGCTCTCCTTGGTGCAATTGGGCGCTGCACGACTGGTTCGGGATGCCGAAACAGTCGATAAATTACTTCCAGAAGCCTATTTGTTACTGGAAAATGAGGCCTTGTCCTTTAGTTTGAGTGAAAATATACGCCCCCTCGGAAAACCCAAGGCGGCTAGAACCATTGCAGAAGAAGCCTTAAAAATTGCAAAATAATGGAGCATATCCAACGTGTATACTTTCTGGGAATCGGCGGCATCGGAATGTCTGCTTTGGCGCGTTACTTCCATCAACACGGAGCGGAAGTGTATGGTTATGACCGGACGGAGACTCCCTTAACTAAATCCCTGGCCGCCGCCGGGATGCACCTTCATTATGAGGATCGGGTTGAGTTGGTTCCTTCCAATCTTGATTTGGCGATTTGGACGCCTGCTATTCCAGCCGATCACCAAGAGCTTAATCACATTCGGTCCTTGGGCATTCCGTTGCTCAAGCGCGCCGCTGTTCTGGGCCTTATTTCCAAATCCAAGCGCTGTATCGGAATCGGAGGGACGCACGGAAAAACCAGCACCAGCACCCTCACTTCTTGGTTGCTCCGAGCTACCGGCGTGGATATTACCGCTTTTGTGGGAGGAATCTCAGGCAACTTTGCCTCGAATTACCTGGAGGGGAAAAGCGATTGGGTAGTGGTGGAAGCCGACGAATATGATCGATCCTTTTTGCAGCTCTTTCCAGAAGTGGCTGTAGTGAATGCCGTGGATCCCGACCACCTTGATATTTATGGTTCAGAAGAGGAGGTACTGCGCTCCTACCAACAATTTGGAAAGCAACTGAAGCCTGGTGGGTTATTGCTGTTGCAAGCCCCTGAGGTGGCCAACGCAGGAACCTGGGAATCAGAGGGGACTATCCGGACATTTGGAATTGATACCGGTGATTACAGAGCAAGTAACCTGCGCGTAGAGCAGGGCTACAGTGTTTTCGATTTGCAAACACCCGATCAGGGCACTTTTTCTGGACTCCGTTTGGCCTACCCGGGCCGGCATAATGTCCAAAATGCCGTAGCTGCCATCGCTGCTGCTTTGTATGCAGGAGCAGATCCAGCCGGTATCCCTGCAGCACTTGAACAGTATAAAGGGGTAAAACGCCGCTTCGAAACGATTGTAAAGACCGCCAATACGGTTTATATTGACGATTATGCACACCATCCAGCAGAACTCAAGGCGACGATTCAAGCTGCCAGAAGTTTTTTCCCGGGGAAAAAAATAACCGGAATCTTCCAACCACACCTGTTCAGCAGAACACGGGATTTTGTTGAGGGATTTGCCGAAGCTCTCGACTTGCTGGACGAATGCCTTTTACTGCCCATTTACCCGGCCAGAGAAGTACCCATTCCCGGGGTAGACTCCCAGCTGGTTTTGAGTAGAATGAAGTTGCAAAACAAGCAAATAATCGAAAAAGTACAGGTGGTGGACTACTTAAAGGCGCACCCACAGGAAATTCTCCTCACCATGGGAGCCGGTGATATTGATCAACTAATCGAACCCATTCAACAACTATTGGAACAATAAACCACCATGAACCAGAGAAATTGGAGCATATTGTTGTACGCGATCGCTGTTCTTTCCTACGCCGCTTGGAAGGGGAAGGTTTCGGCTATTTCGCACACCAATTACTTCAATAGTAGGGGAGAAAAAGTGTCTCCAGTGGCCGCCCGAAGCATGGAGGAAGCAGCAGGCCTTGGCGCTGCTTGGTATTATACTGACGCAGGAGGAGTTCGGCAGATCGATATTCAAGAGCAGGTACAAACGGATTATAATTGGACCGCAGCTGGGAAAGTACTCGGCTTTGGAATCGCCTTAGTACTGCTCCTTTCTTTAATCCGCTTCCTGATTTCACAACAGGAAAGCAATACCCAAAGACTAGTACAATAATGCAATGGCCTCGACTACGATATGACCGGATACTCTGGGTGCTGAGCTTGATGCTGATCGCGCTGCTCTGGTTACGTGCTATCAACTCCAAGAAAATGGAGGAGGTCAGCAAACCAGTGGTCACTGTCGAGCCGCTGGATGGAGGAAGCAAGCTTATTACGGAGCAAAATGTGTTGAATATGCTGGCAAAATCCTTCGGAAGCTCCATTAGCCAAACCGCCCTCTCCGAGGTGGAAATTGACCGGATGGAAAAGGTGGTGGAGTCAGACCCTTTTGTGCAGGATGCAGCAGTGTATGTGGACCAGCAGAACAACTTGCAGCTAACCATTATTCAGCGCAACCCAGTATTGCGCATCATGGATACTAATGGAGGCAATTATTACCTGGATAAAGAAGGCAAAAAGATGCCGGTCTCTTCCAATTATACTGCTCGAGTACTAGTTGTCACCGGAAAACTACCCCCGCATACGCCCGATTTTCTCGAAAAACGGAGCAACCTGCTGAAGGATGTTTTTACGGTCTGGCAACAACTGGACAAAGACGAATTCCTGCGAGGCTTTATTCAGCAGCTTCATGTGGCCAACAATGGTGACCTGATGATGAGCCCCTTGATCGGCGACCAAATTATCATTCTCGGGAGCACCCGCCACTTGGAAGATAAACTGGAACGGTTGAAAGTATTTTATAAACAGGCAATTCCGTACGAGGGATGGAGAAAATACAAAACCATTAACCTGAAATACAATGGTCAAATTGTTTGCAATAAAAAATAAAAAGTTTTAATATCAAAATTTAAAATAAAAATAAAAAGTTTTAAAATAATTTTGCCCCGAATTTTCTTGCTTTCCGGGCAAAGCAATCGAATCTTCAAATTAATCTTTGTATATTATGACTAACAACGAATTGAAAATGCAAAGCCCCGACGTGGTAGTCGCCCTTGACATCGGCACTACCAAGATCTGCTGTTTGGCTGGTCGTAAGACCGAACACGGCAAAACGGAAATTATTGGTGTTGGTAAAGTAGAAAGTGTAGGTGTCTTGCGCGGTGTGGTCTCAAACATCGAAAAAACGGTCACCGCTATCCGCGAGGCCGTGGAAATTGCCGAACGACAGGCTGGAATGCGCTTCCAAAAAGTCAATGTAGGGATCGCTGGACAACACATCAAAAGCCTCCAACACCGCGGGATCCTCACCCGCGAAAGCGATCATACCGAAATTACCGATCGAGATATCGACCGGCTGGTGAACGATATGTTCAAACTGGTCCTGCCTCCCGGCGACAAGATTATTCATGTGTTTCCTCAAGAGTTCACAGTGGATAATGAGCAAGGAATCGTTGACCCCGTAGGCATGTGCGGAGTACGGCTGGAAGCCAATTTCCACATTATTACTGGTCAAATTACGGCAATTAATAATATCTATCGCTGTGTGGAAAAGGCTGGTTTAAAAGTGAATGAGCTCACCCTTGAACCCATTGCCAGCTCCGATGCAGTACTCTCAGAAGAAGAAAAGCAAGCTGGAGTCGCATTAGTAGATATTGGAGGAGGAACCACGGATATTACCATTTTCCATGAGGGAATTATCCGGCATACTGCCGTAATTCCTTTCGGAGGAAATGTGATTACCGCCGATATCAAGGAGGGCTGTACCGTCATGCAGCCTCAGGCAGAGAAACTAAAAATTAAATTCGGATCCGCCCTAGCCGCAGAGGTGTACGATAATCGTATCATCACAATCCCTGGCCTTAAAGGCAGAGACCATAAAGAAATAAGCGAGAAAAACCTCTCCCGGATCATCCAAGCTCGGGTTGAAGAAATCCTGGATTATGTACTCTGGGAAATCCGCCGCAGCGGTCTGGAGCGTAAACTGATCGGAGGAATTGTGCTTACTGGTGGAGGTGCTTTGCTCAACCACCTGGATAAATTAGCTGAGCTTCATACCGCCATGTCTTGCCGGATCGGTTGGCCAATCGAAAGCCTGGCACACGGCTACCGTGCCAATATAGGCAGCCCTATTTTCTCAACCGCCATCGGCTTGTTGTGGAGGGGATTGGAAGAGGTTACTCCCCTTTCCAACGTGGCTGAACAACCGGCTGCTTTGGAGGAAGCCGCTACAAGCAGCACTCCCCAGCCGCCTTCCAATGTTTCGGAGGAAAAACCGGCTGGTTGGTTGGATAATATTTTCCGAAAAACAAAAGAATGGTTTGAAGCAGAACCAGATATGGATTTCAGAAAGTAATTCAGTTGATCGAAACCGGGGAAATACCCAGCACGAAAAACTCTTTTTTCACTCTAAAAATGGACGATTATGCTGTTCGATTTACCAAAAGACGAACCTTCAATCATAAAAATAATCGGAGTCGGTGGCGGCGGTTCTAATGCCGTTACGCACATGTATAAACAGGGCATCGTGGGTGTGGATTATGCCATCTGCAATACCGACGCACAAGCAATGGAACTTAGCCCAGTGCCGGTTAAAATCGCCCTGGGTGCCAGCCTTACCGAAGGTCGTGGTGCCGGGTCTAAACCCGATGTAGGTAAACGTGCCTGCATCGAAAGCATGGAAACTATCGAGCGTTTCCTGGAGCAATCCACTAAAATGGTGTTTATTACGGCCGGAATGGGCGGTGGAACCGGCACCGGAGCAGCCCCCGTCATCGCTAAACAAGCGCGGGAAATGGGAATCCTGACCGTGGGAATTGTCACCTTACCTTTTACCTTCGAAGGAAAAACGCGGGTGCACAATGGTTATGATGGACTGGAGGAGCTTCGCAAAAACGTGGATTGCCTGGTGGTCATTTCCAATGATAAACTTCGCCAAATCTATGGTAACTTGGGTATCTCCCAAGCGTTCTCCCAAGCGGATAATATCTTGTGCACCGCCGCAAAAGGCATCGCTGAAATCATTACCGTAGCAGGTTATGTGAACGTAGACTTCGAAGATGTCAACACCGTTATGCGGGATTCAGGAGTCGCCGTTATGGGAACAGCCGCCGTTGACGGTGATAACCGCGCACGCCGAGCCGTGGATGAAGCCCTGAATTCGCCCCTGCTGGAAGACAGCAATATCTATGGAGCAAAAAATATCCTGGTGAATATCTCCTCCGGGGTCAAGGAAGCAACCATGGACGAAATTTTCGAAATCACCGAGTTCGTTCAGCGCGAGGCTGGTGAAAATGCCAACTTGATCTGGGGTAACTGCTTCGACGAGCGCCTGGGCGATAAAATCAGCGTGACCATCATCGCTACCGGCTTCGAGGCCTCCACCAAACTGCCTCCCATCGAAGCAAGCAAACAATCGGGCGTTAGCACCGCTGCTTCCGCACAGCCTTTCGCTACCCGAAAAATCGTCCACCTCGATGATTCCAATGCAGCACCAATTACCCTGGCGTCCGTGACCGCTATGAATGACCGTGCGTACACTCCAGTAGACGAAACGCCTGCAAACGCCTTCGAATTCGATGATGTCCGCCAAACCATTGAAGAAATTCGTCGGAAACAACAGGGTATCGCTTCCTCCCCAACGGAAGAATTAAGTCCGGAAGAACGCCGTCGCCGCCTAGAGGAGGCACAACGCCGCCGCGAGGAGGTCCGAAACCGGCCTTTGCAGGTCACCAAACTTTCTTCTCCGCAGACAGTTATCGAGCTGGAGAGCCAGCCAGCTTACTTGCGGAAGAATATCGCCCTCGACGATGTGCCCGATGCCGGTGGTACGTCCATTTCAAATTGGACCATCGCCCTCGACGATGAGATCGATTTTAAGATGAGCAATAACTCGTTTTTACACGACAGGGTTGATTAGTCCAGTAAGCTGTTGTGGGTAGTAAACGAGCTCCACGCAGTCTGGGTAATCCCCCATTTTAAATGCCAAAAAAAGCCGAACTGAAAATTATTTTTTTAGGTATTGAATATAATTCATATATTTATGCCCTTAAAATCCAAATTATTGTTAGTCAATTCGGTTTAGTCATATACGGTAAAGTACGGCGCTCGGCGAAAGGCTGTGGCGCCTTTTTTTTATCCTTCCTGTTAGGAAAGCGCAAAAAAGAACCAGTAATTTGGTTCCAATAGAAAAAAGAAAGGGCGTTTAACGGTGCTTGCCCCGGTTCCAACCCTGCGCACCGAGCCATTGGGTACCGCTCTCCGCGGCAGGTTCCTCCAAGCGAGTGCCCATACTGTCATTCCATCGATTTAAATAACCAAACAGGGAAATAACACCTAGTATTTCGACAATTTCTCCGTCTTCCCAATGCTCTCTCAATTGGGTTTTGTGGGTTTCGTCCACTTGATTGGGGACCGCCGCCGCCGCGATGGCAAATTCAAGGGCGGCACGTTCTGCCTCCGAAAAGGCTGGATGGGTTCTGAATTCCCAAATATGCTGCAGCTTTTCTTCCGAAGCGCCATAGCGCTCGGCCGCCCGGATGGTGTGGGCCTGGCAGTATCGGCAACCAGCTTCCAGACTTGCCAGGTATCCAATCAGTCGTTTGAGATCGCTGGTTACACGCCCTGCATTTGCCATGACCGCTTTGTTGAGCTGAATGAAGGCGGTCGCGATAGCAGGACGATGCTGCATGGTTAACACAGAGTTTGGGCAAAACCCAAGCGTTTCGTTAAAAAATCGGGCCAGTTCGGCCACTTCCTCGTTCTGGTCGCTGGGTAATGGTTCCACTAAGGCCATGCTTACATCATTTTTTGGCGCTTAAGCATCCAGGTTTGAAGAATAGGTAAAAAACCTTTGTTGATGTCTGCCTCCACAAAATCAATCTTGTACTGAAGGCATTTCATCTTTAACTGCTCCAAAAAGGTGTGTATTTGCTCCTTGTAATATTCTTTTACCTCCTGTGGGAGTAATTTTAGCCGCTCACCGGTTTCCATATCGACAAATTCATACGGCCTGTTCTCAAACTCAAACTCAATTTCTTTCCGTTGATCGGTGACATGAAATAAAATCACCTCGTGCTTATTGTGCCGCAGGTGCTGCAAGGCTGAAAACAGCTCTTCTGCCTGATCCATCCGCTCAATCACATCCGTAAAAATGACAATCATGGAGCGACGGTGCACCGCATCAGCTACCAAATGCAGGTTTTTTCCTAAATCTGTTTTGCGGTTTAATACCGGGTTTTCAATGCGTTCTGCTAAATGGTTGAGCAGCTGTCGATAATGCGTAGTGGTCGATTTGCAATGAGTAGCGATTCGAATTTCATCGTCAAACAAGGTCAAGCCAAAGGCGTCACGCTGTTTTTTCAAGGCATTCATCAGTACCGCTGCCGCCTGTGCCGAAAAGCAAAATTTATTCTTGTACTTCAACTCGGCGAGCTGCTTCTCGTCGTAGGGATAATACATGGTAGAGGAGGCATCCACTACTAACTGGCAGCGAAGGTTGGTTTCTTCATCGTACTTCTTAGAATAGAGTTTGTTCGTTCTGCCAAATACCTTCCAGTCAATATTTCGGGTGGATTCACCCGCATTGTAGAGGCGATGTTCCGCAAATTCCACTGAAAAACCGTGAAAAGGACTCTTGTGAAGTCCAACAATAAACCCCTCTACTACCTGGGAGGCCAATAGGTCCAGGTTACTACCCAGTCCGCGTACGTCGTTGTTCTCAAGCACGTTGTTTGTCATGCGGCAAATTTAAGCGGATCAGCCCAAAAGCAGTTATTTTTTTTTATTAACCTGCCTAGAACCGATTTTTTATTGAAAATATAGATGGGCTCCCCTCCATAAACGATAAAATTAGTGGGTTGGTTGAAAAATAACACGGAATCAATCATTAGCATGCACCTTTGTAGGTATGAACCGAACGATTGTCCAACAACTACTTTACTGGGCCGCTTTTTGGACCCTGGTACCAGTTTTATTATCGGGCGGGGAGGTGGTAAATTGGAGCTATTACCCGCAGCGTACCTGGATGATTGCCGCAGGCATAGCATTGGTTGTTTGGGTCAACTTGAAATTCCTGCTTCCCATTCTTTATTTTAATAAAAGAAAGCCTTTTTTGTACGCCTTGGCGGGAATCCTACTCGTCGTAGTGATTGCCTGGGGATTAAACTGGGAGCATGCTCCCTGGTCAGATTGGTTTAGAAAACCCAGTGGGTCGACGGAAGGCCACAAACCAATGACTGGATTTAAACAAGGAATGCGGTACCTTTCCTTTGTGATGCCTTTTTTTACTTCCTGGATAGGGAGTGCCTTATTCGCAATAGCTCAATTTGCCACTCAGAAAGAAAAAGAAGCAGCCGATTACAAAAGCGAGAAACTAGAAGCAGAAATCCAGTTTCTAAAATCGCAGATTAACCCGCATTTTCTCTTCAATGCGCTCAATAATATTTACACCCTGACCTTGCTAAAATCCAATCAGGCACCGGAGCAACTACTGAAATTGTCCGAAATGTTGCGGTATATGTTGTACGATTGCAAAGCAGATCGGGTACCTTTACACAAGGAAATAGCCTACCTCCGTAACTTTATTAGCCTACAACTTTTAAAGGATAGTCGGGGGATGAACGTAAAAGTGCAACTGGATGAAAGCCGCCCGGCTATGCAATTGGCCCCGCTATTGTTAGTTCCATTTGTCGAAAATGCCTTTAAACACAGTCGGGTAGAGGATCTTCATTATGGGTGGATTGACATTAAACTGCAAACGAAAGAGCAGCAACTCGACTTTTGGGTCCACAATAGCTTGCCGAAAAACGCTGGATCAAAAGACAAAGTTGGCGGGATCGGTTTGAAAAATGTTCGCCGTCAACTAGAGTTATTGTATCCGGATCGGCATGATTTACAATTGCTGGAGGATGGGGAAGTGTTTTCAATTCACTTACAACTGCAATTGAAAGATGCATAAACTAAGATGCCTAGTCGTAGATGATGAGGAATTGGCCCGGGTTCTCGTGGTGAATTATGTCTCCAGAACAAAAACGTTGGAGTTGGTTGGGACTTGTGCAAATCCTTTGGAGGCGATGGAGGCCCTGCGCGAGCAGGTAGTAGATCTCCTTTTTTTGGATATACAGATGCCTGAATTAAACGGAATTGACTTTCTGAAGTCTATGCCACGGAAGCCACTCGTGGTGCTTACTACCGCTTATTCTGAGTATGCCTTGGAGGGCTATGACTTAAATGTGGTGGACTATTTGTTAAAGCCCTTTTCCTTTGATCGCTTTTTGCAGGCGGTTCACAAAGCCCAAGACCGGCTGCCAGCACTGGCTCCTAAGAAGAATTTTTTGATGGTCAAGTCAGAACATAAGGTACATCGTTTGGACTTGGAGGAGCTGCTCTATGTGCAAAGTATGCGAGAGTATGTAGCCTATTATACGACGCATGGCCGATTGTTGGCCTTGGGGTCATTGAAGCAATTGGAAGAGGAGCTTCCCTCGGATCGCTTCCTTCGAATCCATAAATCCTACTTGGTTGCCCTTGATAAAGTACGGACATTGGAGGGTAATTTCGTGAAAATTCAGGAAGTTCCATTACCCATTGGAGCAAACTATAAGGAAGAATTGTTGAATCGTTTTTTTAACGAAGAAGGGTAGTTTGGCGAAAGGTGGATACAACCATCTGGGTAAAAACGCTGTTGGTAGAAGCATCCTTGCTGTTGATTGAATAAATAGGAAAAAACGCCCTTCATTAAAGACCTTTGCAATTCGTAATTTTGGAATAAATAATATATGAAAAAATCATTATTTGTAGTACTGTTGGCCATTTCTCCTTTTTTAGCACTTTTTGCTCAGCCCGGTGCTGGCCGTAATTTCCAGGGCTCCCCGGAGGAAATGGCAAAACGGCAAACAGAGATGATGGTGGAAAAGCTAACCTTATCAGAAGCTCAAGCTTCCCGAATTCAGGACATTAATTTGAAATATGCCCAAAAGATGAAAGCAGCCCGGGACTCCATGCCGGAGGGTGATTGGCAGATGATGCGTCAAAAAATGACCGTTCTCCGGCAAGAACAGGACGCAGAACTTCGAAAAATGATGACTTCCGATCAGTGGGCAATCTACGAACAATGGAAAGAAGAACAGCGCGCTAAACGAGAGGCCCAACGGAACCAGGGCAATTAACCACCCCTTATTCACACAAACATGAAAAAAAGTTTATTGATTCTGGCCCTCCTTTGGGGGCATTGGGCCTTTGCCCAAACATATACCATTAGTGGTCGAGTAGCAGAAGAAAACCAGGGCTATCTACCCGGGGCCACCCTCAGCCTACAGTATCCCTGGGGCGAAGTAGTTAAGGGGACCGTTTCAGATGTTGAAGGTCGTTTTCGATTCGACTCCATCGGAAAAGGAGGTTATGTACTGGTGGTCACTTACTTGGGTTTTGAAGAGTTGAGAGGAGAAATTACCCTTAAATCAGAAAATTTGAACCTCGGTACGCTTCGTTTAGAACCCAATTCTCAGGTGCTGCAAGGGGTAGAAATCAAAGCCGATGCCGTCTCCGCCCTTCAAAAAGTGGATACCATGGAATTTAATTCTGCCGCTTTCAAGGTCATGAAGGATGCCGATGCCCAGGAATTAATCGAGAAAATGCCTGGAGTAAGTGTAGAAAACGGGCAGGTAAAAAGTCAGGGTGAAAATGTTCAGCAGGTGCTGGTGGATGGAAAGCCTTTTTTTGGAAATGACCCAACCGCTGCACTTAAAAATCTACCCGCAGAAGTGATTGAAAAGGTGCAAATTTTTGATGCGCAAAGCGATCAATCTCAGTTCACCGGATTCAATGACGGAAATACGGTTAAAACAATCAATATTGTCACCAAAAATGGAATGCAAAACGGCCAATTTGGTAAAGCCTACGCTGGATATGGCTACGAGGATAAATACCAAGCTGGGGGGAATATCAATTTCTTTGATGGTGACCGTAGAATTTCGTTGCTCGGAATGAGCAATAACATCAATGTACAAAATTTTGCCGCGGAGGATATTGTAGGCGCAATGGGAATGAGCGGTGATCGGGGTAGAATGGCCATGCGAATGATGAGTATGGGCGGTCGTGGCGGTGGCGGCGGCGGTCGATCTGGCGGCGGCGGCGGCTTTAGTGATTTTTTGGTGAACAGTAGCGGTGGTATTTCCACTACTCATGCACTAGGTTTAAATTACTCCGATAAATGGGGTAAAAAAGTAGAGGTGTCCGGCAGCTACTTTTTCAACAACAGCGAAAACAACGCAGAAAATACCGTCTTCAGAAATTTTCTTAGCAGTAACCAAGAGGTTGGAAATACCTACCAAGAGTCCGCGCTGAGTACGACCAATAATACCAACCACCGCTTGAACCTACGGATGGAGTGGACAATCGACAGCATGAACTCTTTGCTCTTCCGGCCAAGGGTGACTTTCCAGCAAAACGACGGCAACTCCCTGACAGAGGGCGCAACCAATGACCTTTTTTCTTCGGTATTAAACCGCTCTACCAGTTCTTATACTTCCCAACTGACCGGTTGGAACACCAATGGTACCCTTCTTTGGCGCCATAAATTTGCCAAAAAAGGAAGAACCTTCTCGCTGGAAGCTAGCGGGGGTTATTCTCCCAAACTGGGCGAAAGCTTGCTTCAATCCGAAAATTATTTCCCCAGTTTAAATCCCTCCCCATTTCCAATTCTGGTACTTGAAGTGCTAAACCAACAAGGCGATTTGAGCATTGGAAGCTGGAATGCCGGAGGAAATGCCGAGTGGACCGAACCCATTAGTCAAAATGGACAACTGCTCCTGAATTATCGGTATAGCTTCCAGCAGGAATCTTCCGATCGACTGATCTCCGATTGGGTGGAGGCAACGGGTGGATATGATTTACTGAACGAACCCCTGAGTAATGTGTTCTCCAATGATTATATCACTCAACAAGGTGGACTTGGCTATAATTACAGCAAGGGCCGTGATTTTAATGTGTCCGTGCGGGCAAATACCCAATGGGCAGAGTTGAATAACCAACAAACTTTTCCTAGTCTCGGACAGGTGAACCAGACCTTTGTGAATATTTTACCCTCCGCTTTTATCCGCTATAATATCGACAAAAACAGAAACATTCGTTTTAATTACCGCAGCAGTACCCAGCTTCCCTCGGTAGATCAGCTGCAGAATGTGGTCAATAATACCAATCCACTGCAACTAAGTTCCGGCAATTCGGAGCTGGCACAATCGGAGCAGCACAACATTTTTGCCCGATACCAAGGGGTCAACCCGGCCCGTTCTTCCTCCCTATTCTTTATGATTGGAGGTGGATTTACCAGGGATTACATCGGTAAAAGCACCTACCTGGCCGGGTTTGAACACCCCATTTTTGAGGAGTTGAATGCCCAGCCAGGCGCACAACTTACCCGCCCGGTTAATCTCGACGGCTATGCTAATGCCCGCTCCTTTTTGACGTATGGATTTCCATTGAAACGGATAAAGTCGAACTTAAACCTAGATGCGTCCTATAATTTTTCCCAAACCCCTGGTTTGATTAATGAGGGGCGCAACCTCACTGCAGTGCATGCGATCGGGGCCGGATTTACCCTGGGAAGCAATATCAGCGATAAAGTGGACTTTACCATTTCTACCCGGCCGCTTTGGAATACCACTTCTAACTCCCTTCAAACCGCAGCAAACACACAGTTTTGGAGTCAAAACTCCCGTGTAAAGTTGAATTGGCAAATTTGGGAAGGATTTGTACTGCGCACCGACTTGACGCATACTTTGTACTCGGGCCTTTCAGATGGTTTCAATCAGGAATTTTATATTTGGAATTTGGGCATCGGGAAAAAAGTATTGAAAGATGATCGGGGAGAGATTACCCTGGCCGTCAATGACTTGCTCAGTCAAAACAGAAGCATCACTAGAACGGTTACAGAAGCCTACATAGAAGATGCAAGAACCAATGCATTGACCCGCTTTATTATGCTCTCATTCACTTACAACTTACGGCATTTTAATACTGGAAAAGCCAGCTCTAACCAGCGCTTCGGCGGAGGAATGCCTTCTTTCTTTTAGGATGGGTGCCTTTTTGCGAATTCAATTCAGCCTGTTGTTCCCGTTCTTGATCGCGGGGGCAACAGGCTTTTTTCAACCAACTCTTCTACAAGGACAAGAGCCAGAGGTTTGGAGGTGGAAACCAAAGCGTGAATTCCTGCTCTTGGGTGTGGGGACACTGGGAACCGGCACCGGGCTTTGGATGGAGGCGCGAACCCCGGGACTGACCCTCAACGACCTTTCCTCCCTTCAACCTACAAAGGTGCCTGCATGGGACCGTTGGAGCCTGGATCAGTACAGCCTTGCCGCCAAAGAAAGGAGTGATTGGTTGTTGTACAGCGGGGCAATCTTGCCTGGGGCGCTCTTGTTATTGGATCCTACCATTCGAAAAGCACCCCAGAAGCCAGTGCTGATTATGGCGCAAGCACTCAGCTTAAATGCCAGTTTGGTGTTGCTCACCAAACACCTAACCTTACGAAATCGCCCATTTACCTACAACCCCGCTGTACCCTTGGCAGACAAACTGGAGAAGGATGCCCGGGTCTCCTTCTTTTCAGGGCACAGCTCCACAATGGCAGCGCTCTCCTTTGGATATGCAGGAATTTGGTCTTCATATCACCCCGATTCGCGTTGGAAGCCGGTCGTATGGACAGGAGCAGCAGTCCTACCTGCCGCAATGGGTTTGTTGCGAATGCAGGCGGGCAAGCATTTTTTAAGCGACGTGCTGGTGGGGTATGTAGTTGGAGCAAGTTGCGGGTATCTCTTGCCAAAATGGCACCGTATAAAACGGAATTAATACTAAGATAACTTATATTTAACCCTGTTAAGCCCGATTGTGCTCTAGTTTTGTGGATTCAAACGGTGCACATTCATGGGCCTTCCTGTTCAAATTTCAATTATTATTCCAACGCGTAACGAGGCGACCACGGTCCAAGCGGCGGTGGCTCAATACCTTCCCTATCTGGAGTCCTTGCAACTCGAGCTCATTTTCTCAGATGCCAATAGTACGGATGGCACGGTGGAGCTGTTACAGGAATGGGTGGCGCTTTATCCAGAGCGCATTCGATTGGTCCAATGTTTTGGTAAGCAAAATATAGCCATTGGGAGAAATGCTGGGGCGAATTTTGCGAGGGGTGCTTTTTTGTTTCACTCCGATGCGGATGTAAGGGTAGAAGCCCCCATCCGTTTTTTCTCCACTTTAAAAGAATACCTGGCAACTCCTTCGAGAGTTGCCTGTACCACGCCGATTCGGATTTACCGGGAGGAGGAAATTTGGAAAGACCGAATTGGACACTTGATTTTAAATGGTGGAATACGCTGGTCTATTTTTTTAGGTTTAAATTTGGGGAAAGGCGAGTGTCAATTTGTGAAACGGACCGCGTTTGAAGCTATTGGGGGCTACAACGAAGGCTTGGTGGCCGGAGAAGACTGTGATTTGTTTCTACGATTGAAGCAAGAAGGGACCGTTCATTATCTACCAACATTGGAAGTCCGGCATTCTCCTCGGCGTTTTCGGGCGCTCGGTTACTCGGGAGTTGCCATTTTATACCTAAAAGAAGGCATTTCTCGTCTATTTACACGCAAATCCTATTCCAAGGAATGGGTACCAACTCGATGATTGGACGAATTGGGTGTGGCTAAGATCCACCTAGAACTGATGCAATAAAATTTTTCTGGTATTCCATTGTTTTAAAACAACTTGCATAAAGGGCTGCGACTTATTTTTGCAGTCTTATGCGGGTAATCTTACAACGAGTTTCGGAAGCTTCCGTTCAAATAGACGGACAAATTCACAGCCGAATTGGGAGTGGATTACTGGTGTTGCTGGGTATTGAGGAGGCAGATGGCCAGGAAGACACGGAGTGGTTAGTAAAAAAAATGGTTCAGCTTCGCATTTTCCCGGATGAGGCGGGTCTAATGAATCAATCCATCTTAGAGCAAGGGGGAGAAATCCTGGTAGTGAGCCAATTCACCTTGTTTGCTTCCACCAAAAAGGGGAACCGCCCCTCTTTCATTCGTGCTGCCAGGCCAGAGCAGGCCATTCCACTTTATGAGCAATTTTTGAACACACTGGCTACTGCCTTAGGCCGCCCCGTACAGTCGGGTGTATTTGGTGCAGATATGAAGGTGGGGCTTACCAATGATGGCCCCGTCACCATCTGGATAGATTCCAAAGCAAAAGAATAAACAACTACTATGACCAGAAGAGTACTTGAGACGGAGCAAAAGGCCCTAGAAATTAACTTGGACGATCCTATTTATGGCGCTTTTGCGGAAATTGGCGCCGGTCAGGAGGTGGCCCGCTATTTTTTTCAGGTGGGAGCGGCTGCGGGCACTATTGCGAAAAGTATGAGCGCCTATGATAAAACGGTCTCCGACGAGATTTATGGACCAGAACAGGTAGGAAAGGGTCGTTATGTATGTGAGTCAAGGCTTTATAAAATGTTGGACCATGAGTACAGACTCATGGAACAGCGGCTGCGCGTGGTTCGACCCGACCAAACGTTCTTCGCATTTGCCGACACAGTTGCTGCCATCAACTATACCAAAACCATCAAAGGAGACGGTTGGCTCGGCCTTCGATTTCAATTGCATCCCAATAAAGCACCTAATGACCTGATCGTGCACGTACGAATGTTGGACCAGGATAATCGGCTTCAACAACAGGCGGTTGGTATTGTCGGGGTCAATATGGTGTATGCCGCATATCGATACCATAAGGAACCCGAGACCTTGGTGACCAGTTTGTTAGATAATTTGAAAGGTCGAGTAGCCATCGACATGGTTCGTTTGACAGGTCCCGATTTTGAGCAGTTGGACAACCGTTTGGTAGCCCTTTGGCTGGTCAAAAATGGCTTGTCGGAGGTGGCCATCTTTGGTCCGGATGGTGATACCAAGCACGCTGGTGAGTTTTTATACCGTAAATCCATCCTGCTTGCAAGGGGTAGCTACCGACCTCCCACCTTGGTCCAGGAGGATATGATTCGTAATGCCTATGCACAGTTTCTGAAAGAAGCGGAAATTACCCCTGAAAATGCTTTTTTCCTAACAGAAATTACCCTGGACAACCTGCAATCCGGCGACGGTCAGCTTGATGAGCAGGATTTTTTGGACCGGGCGACTTTGCTTTGCGCGATGGGTCAGACCGTGGTTATTTCCAACTGTGTGCAGCACAAACGCCTCATCGCTTATTTTTCAGAGTATAAAGTGCCGCGAATTGGATTGGTTTTGGGTGCCCGTAAATTGGAGATCATACTTCGGCAGACCTGTGAGCAGCAACCCGAGAATTTGTTGACGGCGTTTGGTGAACTCTTTCCAAGCAGTGTGCGTTTTTACGTGTATCCAGCATTGGAGACAGGGAGTTCATCCGTTATTCGGGCGAAAGATGTCCAGGTGCCGGAGGCGATGGCGGGTTTATACAAGTATTTACTAGAGAATAACCATATTGTTGATATTCAAGCCTATAATCCTGCGGTGTTGGGAATATACCATAAAAATGTATTAGAGGCGATTCAAAAGGGCGATTCTAGTTGGGAACAAAGTGTTTCCCCATCCGTTGCGGAGTTAATTCATCGAAACCATTTATTTCAGAAAAAATGAAAATATCCCTTGAACTGGCAGCTGATGGTAGCCACACGACTGCCATAGACGAGTCCGGTAATGCCGTTGACATGTACCTTCCCGAAATAGCTGGCGGGAAATCGGTCGGTGTTCGTCCCATGCAAATGCTAATAATGGGCGTTGCAGGCTGTACAGCAGTGGATGTGTTGCTTATTTTGAAAAAACAGCGGCAGGAACTAAGTCGCTTTCGAATGGAAGTAGAAGCAGAGCGCGAAAAGGAAGGAGAAGTGGCACTTTGGAAGGCGGTGCACTTACGGTATTTTTTCGCCGGAGCCGTACGGGAAGAAAAAGCCAAGCAAGCAGTGGAACTTTCGATCCAAAAATACTGCAGTGCCTCCGAAACCCTGCGTTTAGCAGGTGCAGACATCACCTGGGAGGTAGTAATTGAGTCGTAGCTGTCCCTTTTTGCTGGATTATTTCCCGCTTTTTTGCTTTCCCGATTCTGAAATCGCAAAACCGCGTTTCATGGTTTTTATGTAAGCGGTTTTTCTAAACCGAAGGGCACTCCAGTCTTCATCGATGGCAATTTGGCGAACGGGTTCCAGCTCGCGTTTGCCCAAGGGCGCCCAGCCGTGATCCCGGTTGATGGTGCTTTTATACCGCTTGGAACTTCCTTTTGGATAGCAATACCAAAGCACGGCATCGCCCTCCAGGTGGTGGAAAAAGGAAGCTATTGTTTCCTCTACTTCAGCTTCGGAGGTCACAAAAACCAGTGCAAAGGAAATGTGTTCCGATTGATCGGCTGCACGATTGACTGGAACCTGCCTACTCATTTGAGCAAGCTCCGCTTCTAGGCTTTCGGGCGCGTTTAGGCACAGGATGGCTGCCTGTTCCTTGAAATTCAATTTTTTAAATAATTCCGACATAGGTTTAAGCGCGTCCAGAGCGATCAATATGGGTAGCAGAAGCTTGTTGGCTACTCATCATAAATACATCCTGAATATTAACATGTGCTGGTCTGGAGGCAATAAACCAAATCGCTTCTGCCACATCGGAGGCTTTTAGCGGTTGGAAGTCTTGGTAAATTTGCGCACGCTCAGCATCCCCATCAAAACGAACCAGGGCAAATTCAGTTTCTTCCACATGTCCGGGACTGACTTGGCTCACTCGGATTCCATGCTGATACAAATCAAACCGCATGGATCGGGTAAGTGCCTCTACTGCAAATTTGGTTGCGCAGTACACATTACCGTTGGGGTAGGCCTCTTTTCCAGCCGTCGAGCTAATATTGATGATATGGCCTTTTCTTCTGGCAACCATTCCCTGCGAAATAAGTCGACTGATATACAGTAAACCCTTGACATTGGTATCGATCATGGTTTCCCAATGGTCTAAATTACCCTCATGAATAGGGGCCAATCCTTTTGCGAGTCCAGCATTGTTGACGAGAATGTCTACCTCCTTCCAGCTATCTGGACGGCTGTTCAACGCCTGTTCAACGGCATCCCCATCTCGGATATCGAACAGCAAGGGGTAAACTTCCACTCCAAACGTCTGTTCGAGTTCCTCTTTTAAAGCAAAAAGCCGTTCGCTCCTTCGGCCAGTAAGCAGCAGACGATATCCATGACGGGCAAATTCGATCGCGGTGGCTCGACCTATCCCAGAGGTGGCTCCAGTAATCAGGACGGTCGATCGGGTTGCCTGACTGAGCGTGGGTTGAGCAACTGGTAAACCTGAATCGATTTCTTCCTGTTCTTCTTCCTCTTCCTCCCAGGTCGCTGTTTCTTCCACTTGTTCTTCTTCCTCTACCTCTACCTCTACCTCTACCTCCACCTCTACCTCCACCGGAGGTTCAGGAGCAGGTGTTGTTTCCTCGGCAGTCATTGGAGCAGGCTCCTCTTCAACAGTTAGTGCGATGGCTTCCTCCTCTACTGGTTCCTCCTGGAGTGCAACAGGAATTGCTGGCGCCTCTGCTACCTCCTCTTCAAAAACCGTTGCGGTGGGCGCTTCCAAAATGTTCAGTTCGATCAGTCGTTGGCGGACCGCTTGGTTATCGGGCTCGAGTTCTAATGCTTTTTTAAGGTAAACAATGGCCGTTTGCTGTTTGTCTGGCATATATTCACTGGTCATCAATCCCAGTTTTTGCCAGATGCCTGGGTAGAGCGGATCTGCTTCGGTAGCTCGGTCCCAGTAGTATTTGGCCAAGTCAAAGTCTCCTTGTTCAAAGGCTGAATCGCCCTCCGATACATAGGAAGCGGCTTCATTTTCGATTTCTACCGCTTCTGGAATAGCGTCGTTTTGCCGAGCGGCCAGGTTGTATTCGGTCAGGAGGCGCTGGTTGTCTGGGTATTCCTCCAAGGCCAGTCTGAAAACTTCCAATCCGAGTTCTTTTTTGCCATTCTGGATCCATCCCCAAGCGTCTCGAATACTGCTCTCAATTTCTTCTTCTTGCCGACTAAAGTAGGGGTCAGTTGTTGGGGCAGGTTCGGGTTCTGAGGGGGCCTCTTGCGTTGGAGGCTCTGGTTGGCTGGGTTCTTCAGGAGCCTCCACGGGTGCTGGTTCCACTGGAACGGGCGTTTCCTCAAGGACTGGGGCCGTGGGCAATGGAGGCAGAGGAGTAGCCATCCTGGAGCCATCGGTGGAGAGTGGAATTCCCAATCGAGTATAGATATCGACGAATTGCGCTTCTTGCAGAAATGCCCAAGTGGTATAATTGGAGTCGCGCAGGGCTGCAATAAAGTCGCCAACGTGGTCGGCAATATTGTGAAGGCGTTGCAGCCTTGGGTAAAGAATTATTTTCTCTGCATCCGTGGCGTGATTGTACAATTCACTGATATTCAGGTATTGATCTCTCCAATAGTTCATATATCGAATGGCGTAAACCACTCGATCAATATGGGTTTCAACGGGTATTTGAATGCCATTTACTACCTCGATGCCGGGAGCTAATACTGGAAGTACCTTGTTGCGTTCCAGCAACATGAGCAAGGATCCGAGGATGCCTTGCATACATTGCTCGTTTTTGAAAAAATTATCAGTGATAATCAGCAGCGTAGGTTCTTGGGCCTGTGCAATCAGCTCAGCAAGGGTTCCATCGTGGTCGGTCACATGGGTGCAATGAACATCTGGCAGGTATTGAGCTGCTTCCAGGGCTAGGTCCTGGTTCTCATGGCAATAGGCGAGGAGTAGGCGTTTCATAGCGAGGGTAGTGGTTATTCTTGAGCCAATTCGGTCATCAAGGTGGTGAAGCGTTGTTTGAATTCGGTGTATTTGCTGGTGGCAGGGCCGTCAAATCCCGTATGGATTTTTCGAATACTGCCTTTTTTGTCTACAATAATTAGAGTGGGAAAGGCCATCACCTTGTCCAGAGCCGGAAAGGCTGCTGCTGCCGCGCTGGCATCCGCAGGTCCACCGTAGACTAAATCAAAGGGGAGTCCCAAGGTTTTTTTGTATTGTAGTAGTTGGGCGTTCGCTGCTGCTGCACTGGGTGGTCGCTCAAAGGAGACTCCCAGCACTTGTATCTGAGCCGCCAGTTCTGGGTGCTCTTGCAGGAATTGTTTTAGAAATAACTGCTCGTCCTTGCAGTTGGGGCACCAGGTACCCGTGATAGTGATAACTCCAATTTTATTCTCGAACGCAGGTCCTGGAAATGCGATGGTTTTCCCTTCTGGGCTGGTGTATTGGAAAGATAGCTGCTTGCCAGTTGCTTGGGTCAAGCTATGAGGATCTCCCAGTTGAAAGGAAGGATCTTTCCATGCAGTCCAGAGTTTCGGGGGCTTTTTGCCAGAACGGAACTCCCCTTGGAGGCTGTCTCCTTGAATATTTCCTGAAAACAAATAAGCGGCAGCACCATCAAAGGCAGAGAGCCAAAATTTACGGCCCTGAACGGTGCCCTCTAGGTACCGGAAGTCTCCAGACTCCGTTCGGAACGTACCCGTTAGGCGATTCCCTTCTTGCTTGAATTCTCCAATCGCCCGCATGGGTCGATCGGTATCAATTCCAATGGTAGTTGCCCAAGCGCCCGTTAGATCCATCTGAGGCGTTTCCTTCAAGGAGGTAAACCGGTAGGCTTTTCCCGCGTCAGCCACAAACGCTATTTTTGTCTTGGGGTCGTTGCCTTTTATCCAATAGCCCTGCATAGCCCCTCCCCGCACTTCTGCATGCAGATGGCTTTGGTACTCCGGAAAATAAACATTAAATGTGTCCCGCGCAGTCGTCCGGTCCCGTCCAGTCCGAATACTATCGCAGCGAATGCTGTCTTCCCCATTTATAAGGTTGATGTAAAATCGGTCCGGACTAGTGTACACGACCTCAAAATTAAAGGGTACTTCCCCGGGTTTGAATTGGTCGTACAAAATAGTCGCCTCTCCTTTTTTACCCACCGGAAGTGCAGGGTCCTCTAAAGTCAATACACCTCGCCAAAGGCCAGGAGCGGCAAACGAATACGGATGATTGGTTTCCAAACAAGCGGTTTGGATCAGGAGGGCGCAGCCGAGCGCGCAAGCAAAGACAAGGAGATTTCTATACATAGTCCGCGCAAAAATAATAAAAAAACGCCCATCCGGAATATTCCCTTCCAGGAATAATTCCGAATGTGCGCTCGTTTTTTTGGTCTGCCCAACAAAGAAGACCTTTCAGGGGCACTTATCCAAATAGTACCGGGATAAAGTGCCAAACAGGTGAGACAAAGAGGGATTGGCTTCCAGTCCATTCCTCTGGATTATTATAAAATGCAGGTAATCAATTCTTTTTAAGCGTACCGAACGCTAGGATTACTTCTTGTTGCCACAAAAACAAGCTATTATACTTGCGTTTCGATTTTAATGTATCACCTAAAACCATGCCAAAAATTACTTTCGTCGAAAAAAAAGAGTCGTTTAGGTGTTTATTTTAGCAGGCAAGAAATCAGAGTTGTTTTTTTTGGGAAAAAAGTAGAACGGCCCTGCTGTCTGGCCGCTGATTTTTTTCGAAAAAAAATAAAAAGTGCTTCCTACGAAAATTGGCTGCCATGTCCACCCTTCTATCTGGGCTTTAGTCGAAAGAGCTGCGAGTTCTCTTGCTAAAACAGGGCACCTTGTTCTCCCGGCGGCCGGTAGGGTTCTGGTCCTCGTAACTTGGATTCTGGAAAGACCTTCCGGAATTTTTCAACAGTGTATTGGGCCAGTTCAGGTGCCAACAGGTTATCGGGCTCGTGGGTGAAAAAGTAAACAGAAGATGCTCCAGCCTGTACCCACTTTTTTAATTGGCTCGCCCAATCGTCGATGCGGGTGAAATCGGAAGGATGCAAGGAATTCCCCACAAATCGGACCAACAAAAAAGGAGCGGTGAGATGACCATGGCAGACATCTCTGCGTCCGGCTACATCCGTTACCACTGCGCCCGTCTGCCTTTCGGTCAAAAGCTCGAAATAGCGGTCTTGCTCGGGTCCTGTCGCAAAAAATAAAGGGTGCCGAACCTCCACTGCCAAAGGCAAGTGGCTGGGCCAGGTGTCTAGAAAACGACTCAAAACCGGTAGGTTTCTAGGTTCAAAATGAGGAGGAAGCTGTAAAAAACAAACCCCTAGTCGGGGCGATAAGGCGGTCATCCGCTCCCAAAAAAGGCGAAGTTCGGTATTGTGAACGCCTAAATCGCGGGCATGGCTGATTACTTGTGGAATTTTTGGGCAAAACCGAAAATCGGAAGGGGTTTCCGCAATCCACCGATGAATGGTCTCCGAATCCGGGATTCGGTAGTGGGTGGTGTTGTGTTCAATGGTATTAAACTGCTTCCCGTAGGCCAGCAGGTGCCCGTTGGTTTTGGTACTAGACGGATACCAGCTACCCACCCAATCCTTCATGTTGTACCCAGTGGCGCCGACAAACAGGTTGGGAGTGCCTTCGGTGCGCGTAAGCGAACTACTGATTTCTGGCAGAAGAAATTGGACCGAATCTACCTGTTGAAGTTTCCCGAATTCCATGTTTCCAAATTTTGGGGGCAAAGGTAGTTTTCTTCATTTGCATTGTGTAAAACTGTCCGCTTTGAAGGCTGGATCCCCTTATTTTTTGTGAAAAAGCAGGCTATTTGATGGATTTTTTGGCTTGATGAAAAGAAAGTAACAGCATCTAATTTGTTCGTTTTCAATATTTAATAAGTAAATGTCATCAAACCACCTATTTTTTTCTTTAATTCTCAATTTTTATTATTTCATTTGCCATTAGAATCGGGTTGATTCTGCCTATACGAAAGCTAACTTTTGTTTACAAAAGCGAACAAGTCCTTTATGCAGCTATTTTACAATGTTTTCAAAATTGCCTTTTTCACCCTCCTGTCCAGCTCTTTTCTACAGGCACAGATAACCTTAAAAGGGAAAGTGCAGGATGCTGAAACAGGGGAAGAACTGATTGGAGCAGCCATTTCTCTGGGCCAAAATCAGGGTGGCACCAACACCGATTACAACGGGGAATTTGTACTTAAGGTGGCAGCATTGCCAGTCCAACTTAGAGTTACCTACACAGGGTACACGCCCTTTGAATTAACCGTTCAGGATGCAAATCAGCGCTTGTCTATTAAGCTTAGCTCCAGCGAAGTCCTGATTGAAGAATTAGTCATCAAAGGCCAGCGCATCGACGATAAGCAAAAGGCAGCCCCGCTGACGGTGGAAAACCTGGATGCCATTGCGATCAAAGAAACCCCTGCGGTTAGTTTTTATAACGGACTTGGAAACTTGAAGGGAGTGGATCTGACTACAGCTTCACTGGGCTTTACCGTTATAAATATGCGTGGTTTTAACAGTACCAGTCCCGTTCGCTCTCTACAAATTATTGATGGAGTGGACAACCAAGCACCGGGTTTGAATTTCTCTCTGGGGAACTTTTTGGGCTCCAGTGATTTGGATGTTGCCGGTGTAGATTTGGTGGTGGGAGCTAGTTCGGCCTTTTATGGCCCTAATGCGTTCAACGGAGTGATTAGCATGAAAACGAAAAATCCTTTCATTCATCGGGGTCTGAGTGTATCTTTGAAAGGAGGTGAGCGCTCCTTGTTGGAAGGGGCTGCTCGTTATGCGGAGTCATTTAAAAATAAAGATGGCAAGGATTACATGGCCTTCAAACTCAATTTTTTTGGATTGAGGGCGAACGACTGGGAGGCGGATAATTACGATCCAATTACTGGAGCCAAAGGGAATCAGGTCTTTGATGCCGCCAACAATCCCGGCCGATACGATGCGGTGAATATTTATGGGGATGAATTTAGCTATGGAATTGGGGTAGGCTTCAACGCGAATGCAGGTTTAAATACCATTCACCGCCCGGGCTACCGCGAAATTGACCTGGTGGATTATGATACCCGCAACGTAAAGACCAACGCTGCTTTGCATTTTCGCCTGCAGCCTGAAAAAGAATTTGAATCACCTGAGCTGATTATTTCCTCTAGTTTTGGAACAGGTACCACGGTGTATCAAGGGGATAACCGCTTTAGCCTCCGGGGAATCCGCTTTTTTCAAAATAGAATTGAGCTGAACAAGCGCGATAAATACTTCATCCGCGCTTATGCTACTAATGAAGATGCTGGCAGGTCCTACGACCCTTATTTCACCGCGCTGCGGATGTTGGAAGCGGCGAAAACAAATGAAGAATGGAGGGCGTCTTATCAACAATGGTGGGCACAATCTAGCAAAGGAAACATTTTCAACCAGATGAAAGCCCTGGGCTATGAAAATGGAACCATTGAAGAGATGACTGCCTGGCAACAGGCCAACGCAGGTCAATTGGCAGAATGGCATGCCGCCGCCGCCGAATATGCCAACTTGAAATCGGTGACTAATCAAGCTGGAACGCAGGACTTTTTTGCACCTGGAACCGCGCGGTTTGATTCCTTATTCAACGATATTACCTCCAGAAGGAACAACGACCGGGAAAGAGGTACCTTGTTTTACGACAAGTCCGCGCTCTATCATGCACACGGGGAGTACACGTTTACCCCCACTTTTATGGAGAAAATTGTGGTGGGAGGAAATGTTCGCCTGTATCGCCCTAACTCAGATGGCACTATCTTCGTGGACACAGCGGGTTATCGGATCAAAAACAATGAGTTTGGAGCATATGTAGGAGGGGAAAAGCAAGTAGATGATTTCCGTTTCTCTGCCACCGTACGCGTAGATAAAAACCAAAACTTTGACTACCTGGCTACTCCGGCTGCAAGTGTTGTTTGGCAGCCGTCTAAGGACGATTATTTCCGGATCTCCTTTTCTTCCGCTATTCGCAACCCGACTTTGACCGACCAGTACCTCAACCTGAATGTAGGCCCTGCTACCCTGATCGGTAACTTAAATGGCTTTGACAGCCTTATCACGCTTGAGTCGTTTAATGAGTACCGAAACGATCAAAACAAGCCATTGAATTACTTGACCATCAATCCGATTCGCCCAGAGAAAGTGAAAACGATTGAATTGGGATATCGCACCACGCTATTCGACCGATTGTACGTGGATGCAGGTTACTATTACAATATCTACGACGATTTTATCGGGTATAATATTGGGGTAACGCTGCCCTTCACTGTCGTGGAAATTGCACCTGGAGTTCCGCCCATTCGACTTCCCAATTTCCCGTTGCTAGAAGCCTGGAGGATTGCGTCGAATGCCGAACAGCGGGTCACTACCCAAGGCGCTGCTATTGGTTTGAACTATTATTTTGGGGATTACTTTATGTTGGCAGGAAACTACAGTTGGAACCGATTGATTACCCAGGAAACAGATCCAATTGTACCGGCTTTCAACACTCCGGAGCATAAATTTAACCTCAGTTTTTCCGGAAGAAACATTCCTTTGAACCAATCGCGGCGGAATGGGCCAAGTGTTGGATTTAATATCAACTACAAATGGATAGAAGGCTTTATCTTTGAGGGCTCTCCCCAATTTACGGGAACGATACCCACCTACGACTTGTTGGATGCGCAGGTCAACTTGACGGTACCGAATTGGGATAGCACGATTAAAATAGGTGCTGCGAACGTTTTAAACAACCAGCAATTCCAGGTATATGGAGGTCCTCGAATTGGACGGATGGCTTATGTTTCCTGGTTGTATGATTTTGTAAAAAAATAGAGGGCGATTGCCTTTTGGAATAAATTAGAAATTTGCAAAATATCGAATTCACATCTTGGATCAGGATTTTTCGGTACTTTTGCAGTCAATCATTACTATTAAACTTATTTTTCACCAACTATGCGTACAATTAAACTCTTCGCTCTTTTAATTGCTACCCTATACTGTGTGCAAGCATCCGCTCAGCGGTATGAATCACAGGTTTTCAACCAGGTAAACGTTACCACGGTTGTATACGGCAGCAACTTTACGGTACTTCCTTTAGTAGGAGGTGGCCGTCCAGCTCGTCAGCCACTGGTGGCTCGGGTATATACTCCTGTAGGTGATACGAAGACGGATCGTCCATTGATCATTTACCTCAAAACCGGTAACTTCTTCCCTTTCCCAGCTAATGGCTCTTGCGGCGGCGCGTTGAACGATTCTTCTAACGTTGAATTCGCTACACGCCTTGCTAAAATGGGTTACGTTGTCGCAGTTGCTGACTACCGCGGTGGTTGGAACCCAACAGCAAATGATCCTGTTACTGGTGAGTTAACTCGTCGTTTTACGTTGATCAATGCAGCGTACCGTGGCGTGCAGGACGTTCGTACCTGTATCCGCTACTTCCGTCGCAATGTGGCTGAATTGAACAACCAGTTTGGCATCGATCCTAGCAAGGTGGTAGTTTGGGGACAAGGAACAGGTGGCTACATCTCCTTGGCTGCTGGTTACCTGAATTCCTACAGCGAAATCTTGACTACTTCTGACCCAACCAAATTCACCCTTCCAACGCCAGTAGGACCTGTTCCGATGGTATTGGAGCCTTACAACGGTGACATTTATGGTAACCCACCTGCACCCTTGGCAGCTTGTATCGTAGATGCTAACTACAGTGCCCTTTCAGGAGGTGCTTTCTTGCCTGGTGATACGCTTTGTGTTCCTAACCACGTTGGCTACAACTCTGACTTTACGTTGGCTGTGAACATGGGTGGAGCTATGGGTGATAGCACTTGGATGGATGCTGGTGAAATTCCATTGATTTCTTACCACGTTCCAAGTGACTTCTTTGCTCCTTGCGAAACGGATGTATTGAACGTACCAACTGCTCAGGGTGCTTTGCCTGTTCTGGAGGTTTCTGGTTCTTGCGACGTTCAGGAAATCGCTGCTGGTTTTGGATTGAACAACGTGTTCAACAGTATTCCTGCGAGCAGCGACCCTTACGGTGCCGCTTCTCCAAGCAGCTTGAATAGCTTCTTCCCATTTGAAGGCACGCCAAACAATACTTCAGCCCCATGGGAATGGACCAGCTACTCTGGAGTACCTGCTCCGCTGCCAACTACGGATTGTAATACAGACGGTGCAGCGGCACGTACGTACATCGATACTATTATCGGTTACTTCGCACCACGCGCTTGCGTAGCATTGGGTCTGCCTTGCTCTTTCGTGAACACGAAAGAGATCAAAGCAATTGATTTGAACCTGACGGTAGCACCAGTGCCTGCTACAGACGCTGTGAATTTTAACACCAATTCTGAGTTGATTCGCTCTATCTTCGTGTACGACATTAATGGCCGTATGGTGAAGTCAATCAACAACATTGACAACACCAACTACCGTTTGGAGCGCGAGCAGTTGTCAAATGGAATTTATTTTGCTGAACTTCGTTTTGACGAAGGCTTTGTGAAGCGCAAATTGGTATTTGCGAATAACTAAGCATCCAGCGAATGGGGCTTTATAGGCGCGGGCTGTCTCCGGAGGAGGCAGCCCGCGTTTTCGTAAGGGGAGAGTAGAGGACTGGTTTAAGTACCCTGGCCCAGGAGCTTTTTCATGGCCAACATTTCATCCCGGTATTGGGCGGCAGTCAGGAAGTCCAAGTCTTTGGCAGCTTTTTTCATTTTTTCCTCTGTTTGCTGAATCATTTTTTCCAGCTGTGCTTTGGATGCAAGCGCCAGCACGGGTTCAGCGGCCAGGTTCATCTCTTCTTTTTCTACGTATGCTTCTACTGGAGCGATTCCTCGAACATCGAGAATACTTCGTTGGGCTAAAATTTCTTCCCTGGTTTTCGAAACTGTTCGCGGAGTAATGCCATGCGCCTCGTTATAGGCTATTTGCTTAGCTCTTCTTCGACTGGTTTCCTCAATGGTTTCCCGCATGGCATCGGTCATTTTGTCGGCATAAAAAATAACCAATCCGTTGGCATTTCTTGCAGCTCGACCGGCGGTTTGGGTAAGTGACCGGGCATTTCTCAAGAATCCTTCCTTGTCGGCATCCAGTATGGCCACTAGAGAAACTTCAGGCATATCCAAGCCTTCTCGGAGTAGGTTAACCCCAATGAGCACATCGTATTCACCCAAGCGGAGATCTCGAATTATTTCTGTACGTTCAAGGGTTTCAACCTCCGAGTGGATGTACCTGCATTTGATGTTAAGTCGCAACAGGTAGGCATTTAGTTCTTCGGCCATACGCTTGGTAAGGGTAGTGACCAAGGTCCGCTCATTTCGTTCCACTCGTTTTTGAATTTCTGCCATTAGGTCATCGATTTGGTGCTGCGAGGGACGCACTTCGATGGGGGGATCCAGCAAACCGGTGGGGCGCACGACCTGCTCTACCACCACGCCTTCTGTTTTTTCCATTTCATAGTTGCCGGGAGTAGCACTTACAAAAACCACTTGATTGATCAGGGTTTCAAACTCTTCGAAACTTTGGGGACGATTGTCGATGGCTGAGGGAAGCCGGAAGCCGTAATTTACCAGCATTTGTTTGCGGGCCCGGTCACCACCCCACATGCCTCGGATCTGTGGGAGCGTTACGTGGCTCTCGTCGATAATCATCAAAAAATCGTCCGGGAAGTAATCAATCAAGCAGAAAGGACGAGCCCCCGGGGTTCGACGATCGAAAAAGCGCGAGTAGTTTTCGATGCCACTGCAATAGCCCAGCTCCTTGATCATTTCCAGATCAAAGGTGGTTCGCTCTCGAATTCGACTGGCTTCAAGGCTTTTGCCTTCCTGCCGGAAGTATTTTTCCTGCGCCGTCATTTCATCCTGAATTTCTCCAATGATTTGGTGCAGCCGGTCCTTTGGGGCAATATACAGATTGGCCGGGAAGATGGCTGCCTCGTCTAAAGGACCAATCCGTTTCCCAGTTTCTTTATCAATGGTTTCAATGCTCTCAATTTCATCTCCCCAAAAAATTACCCGAAAGCCCCAGTCGGCATAGGGTAGGTTAATATCAATCGTATCGCCTTTTACACGGAAGCTGGCTCGCCCGAACTCACCCTCCGAGCGGGAGTATAAACTGTCTGTCAAAGCGTATAAAAACTGCGTTCTCGGAATTTTTTGTCCTTTAAAAATCCGAATAATTCCAGACTTGTAGTCATCCGGATTTCCCATACCGTAAATACAAGAAACCGAGGCCACAATGATGATATCCCGGCGGCCGGAGAGTAGGGTAGAGGTAGCCTTTAGCCGCAGTTTATCCACCAGCTCATTGATCTGTAAATCCTTTTCAATGTAGGTGTCCGTAACGGCGATGTAAGCTTCCGGTTGATAGTAGTCATAGTAACTTACAAAATATTCTACTGCGTTATCCGGGAAAAATGCCAAAAACTCAGAATATAATTGCGCGGTTAGGGTTTTGTTATGGGTGATTATTAAAGTCGGCCGATTGACCTGTGCAATGACATTGGCCATGGTAAAGGTCTTGCCAGAACCGGTCACCCCGAGTAAAAGCTGGGCACGATCTCCCGAGTTGAGTCCATTTACCAACTCGTGAATGGCCTGGGGTTGATCACCCATGGGTTGATAAGTAGAGGAGAGTTTAAAGTCCATGTTGGAGAATTTGCCGCAAGATACGTGGAATTAATATGGTTAAAAAAACACAGAAATTTGGATAATGTTAAAAAGGCTTTTTACATTTGCATTTACACCTCTGTGTTTTAATCCCTATTTACACACGCTAAGTATCTAAAATTAATGGAGAGTACGGAAGATAGCTCGTCGCAACAGCGCCAAAAGCGCTCGATCAAGACAGCAACAAAGAGATGGATTTATGCGGGCTGCGTAGCCGCCACCGTTGGAATCCTAACCCCCATGCAGTCCCCCGATGCCAAACAAGCGGCCGCCTTATTACTTACGCAGCCTGCGTTGGGTTCCCTGCCTGTGGTCCCAGAAAATATGCGTTGGGGATTCGCCCTCGATCAATTTCACTTAGTTGAAAATCAACTTTCCAAGGGAGATATTCTCGGCAAAATATTGGTAGAATATGGGTTGACAGGTCAAGAAATCGCACAGTTGGTAACAAATGCCCAACAAGCTGGTTTTAATATCACCCACATGCGCTTGGGGAAAACCCTCCACTTTCTCACCCCGCTTGGAATGGACCGACCTACTCAAATGGTGTATGAACCTTCACCTTATGAGTTTGTAACCTTTTCTTTGGTGGCACCGTTTAGTGTTCAAATCACCAAACGAGCGGTAGTAACAGAGACAGTGGCCGCCTCTGGCATCTTAGAAACCAATTTCTGGCAAGCGTTGGTAGACAATGATTTGTCCGACGAACTGGCCGATGCCATGATTGATGTTTTGGCCTCATCGGTCGATTTTTACCATCAAAAGCAAGGAGACCGGTTTAAGGTAATTTACGAACAGCATTTCGTAGAAGGGAAGCCTGTGGGTACTGGAAAAATCATCGCTGCAGCGTACGAGCGCGATGGAAAAGAGTCCAGCGCTTATTTTTTTGAAAAAGAGGGCTTGTCCGGAAAATACTTTGACTCAGAAGGCCGTCCAGCAAGAAAAGCATTCCTTAAGTCTCCCGTAAAATTCAGCCGTATTTCAAGTCGGTACAATTTGAATCGACTGCATCCAGTTCTAGGCTATCACAAAGCGCATTTTGGAACGGACTACGCAGCGCCCTACGGTACGCCTATTATGGCGGTGGCAGAAGGGGTGGTAACTGAAGCAACTCGTCGTGGTGGGAATGGAAATTATGTCAAAATCCGCCACAATAATATGTATGAAACCCAATACCTGCACATGCAAGGCTTTGCTAAGGGTATTCGTCCTGGAACAAAAGTGGCGCAGGGCCAGACCATCGGGTATGTAGGCTCTACTGGATTGGCGACCGGACCACACGTTTGTTTTCGATTCTGGAAAAATGGCAAGCAAGTGGACCACCTTCGCTTGAACCTTCCTGCTCCAGAGCCGATCAAAGGAGAGGTGTTGAAAGAATTTGAAGTGGTACGCGATCAGCTTAAACAACGGCTGGATCAAGTACCCTACCGTACAAAGGAAGAAATTGAGCGTACAAAAAAGCCGCTGACTTAGTGATAGAAGTATTTTTTAAATGGGCCTTATCTGACAACAGATAAGGCCCATTTTTCATACTCTACACGACCTTGCTAAACAGTTGTCCCGCTGGCTGCGTCCTCCAATACCGCGCATCAAATGCAAGGCACACCGTTCTGAGAAAAGGCTGGCCAGCATTGGTCACCTCCACTCCTTGGGGCCCAATCTTAACTAGTCCATCTGCCTGTAAGGGCTCCAATCGCATCAATGCATCGGCTAGTTCTGGAGTGGTTTCACTCCAGTTGGTCTGGTATTGCGTCATCAATCGAAGAATATGGCTTCGAAGGCGCAGGTCTTCCTCTGTCAGAAAATGGCCTCGCAGCAGGGGGAGTTTTCCTGCCTGCAGCTGTTCCTGATATCCCTGTACTGTTTTTTCATTTTGCATAAAGCCATCCCAGGTGTCACTGATAGCAGAGGCCCCCAAACCAATCAAAAGTCGGGTTTTAGAGGTGGTGTATCCCATAAAATTGCGATGCAGAGTTCCCTCTTGGTAGGCTTTTGCCAGCGTATCCTGAGGCAATGCAAAATGGTCCATCCCGATATCCAGATACCCAAGTTTCCGAAGACCTTCTTCTCCGACTTTATACAATTTGCGCTTATTCGCCCCGCTGGGTAAATCCTCCTCGGAATACGCATTTTGGCTTTTTTTCAACCAGGGAACGTGGGCATAGCTGTAATAAGCGATCCGATCCGGACGTAACTCCTTGACCCATTCAATGTCTTTTTGAATGTGCTCCGGGGTTTGAAAAGGAAGCCCATAAATCAAATCAAAATTAACTGAAGTGTACCCCATCTCTCTGGCTAGGTTGGTGCAATCTACTACCGATTGGATGGTTTGGCGGCGGTTCACCACCTGCATCAAATATTCATCAAAATCCTGAACTCCGATGCTGATGCGGCGGAAGCCGAGTTCCGACAAGGTGGCAAGGTGTTCTCGAGTAGCACTCCATGGATGTGCCTCAAATCCATAATCGGCTTCCTCCGGCACTTCTACCGTCTCCAGTATGGTAGTTAGCAGGAAACGAAGAGCATCGGGATGGAAAAAGGTAGGGGTTCCACCACCTAAATGCAGCTCCTTTAAAGTGACTTTTTCAGGCAGTTGCGCTCGATACAGCTCCCACTCTTTCAGTACCGCCTGAATGTAAGGGGATTCTACCCCATGGTTTTTGGTGATGTGCTTGTTGCAACCACAATAGGTGCAGAGCTGCTCGCAGAAGGGAAGGTGGATGTATAGGCTTATTTCCGGTGCCAATTGGGCGGAGGAACGCACTTTCTCAATCCATGAAGCAGCATCCGGGAAGGTAGCTTCCCAGTAAGGTACCGTCGGATAACTCGTATACCGCGGTGCCGCGGTATCATATTTGGAAATTAATGAAGTTGCTGGAAATGATTTCATGCCACAAAAGTCCCCCAAACAAAAAAGGAGGGCGATGAGGCAGGTCAGCTGAGGTCATGATAAAAATTTTTGGCAGGCCTGTACTTTACCGTTTTACCTCGTAAACCTGGTCAATTCTGGTCCGATCTTGCCAATTATTGAAGTTGAAGGCCATTAGCCAGTCTGGTAGTACGCTGTAAATTCGCAAAAAAGGAACAGATTTTGGCAGTTGGTTCTGATTCCGTGCAATGACCCAATCTCCAGGCTTTAGTTTTGGTGAGAGGGCCGTACTGTCTTCTACGACTTGTATGCTTAGACCTTGAGGGCGGTAAAACCAAACTTCTACTCCCACCCAGCCATAAGGGTGCTCTCGTAAAGCATACACTTGTCCTTTCGGTGGATGCTGCCACAAAAAACGGAGTAGGCCACTTGCTGGTTGTAAAGGCACGAAAGTGGCGTACACCAACAACCCAATGTTGAGGACGAATGCTAATTTCCAAATGGGCTTCCACCATCGCCACTTTTGCCAGTCACTTGCTACTAGAGCATACCCTTGTATTGCCAGGAGCAAGAAGGGAATTAGGATGGGAAATAAAAAACGGAGCTCTTTGTGCGCTACCAAACTATGCCCAATAATAAACGGCAAAATCAACCACAGAAATACAGAGCTGGTGTCCGCTTTCGCTTTCTTCCAAGCAGCCATCAATAGCAGGATGCTAATGGGTGGTACGGTCTTATATAAAAATTCTGGCAAGTACCACCAAAACGGGGATACCCCGAAGTTACTCGCTTTATCTTCCACCACATTGGAGAAAAAATAATTCCAGGGGGTCAGCACCCAAGTACCATAAAACCATCGATCTACCAATACGCCTATTCCAACACTAAAAAGCCCACCCGAAGCAACTACTAAAAAAGAGCGCCCGTTCAGTCGTTTCGAAAAAATGAGCCAGGCCAAGAGTCCCAGTCCGGCAAAGGCCATTTGAAAACGAAAGTCAAACGAAAGACCCAACCAACATCCTGCCCAAAATAGAGCACTTCGGAATCCGGCTTTCTGGTAACGATCTACTTGAAAAAGGGCCAACAGCAGAGCCAATGCCGCTATCTGCTCCGAGGAGAATCGGACACTCAGCATCGGTAAAAACCATAAAAAAGGTATTATTTGGTAAAAAAAACTCCGCTCCGTTTCATTTAGTAGCCGTTTTCCGGCTTGAAGCAGTACCCAACCGGTTGCAAGGCCGGTACCCAATCTTAGCAAAAAAGCCCAAATGAAGGGGTCGTGAATACCTATTCCTTGAAAAATACGGATGAATCCGATGGCAAGTACGGGCTGTAAACTAGGGCGCATCCGGGCATAAAATTCCCAGGGCAAT